>SAMEA104315433__coassemble_1337_pt1 | contig 9735 bp, 9 predicted proteins | sample SAMEA104315433__metabat2_low_PE_037 | metagenome-assembled genome bin SAMEA104315433 (sample SAMEA104315433) | gut metagenome | biome: Monkey gut; feature: monkey-associated habitat; material: faeces | place: China | collected 2013 | reverse complement strand
CCGTCATCATTCCGCTGACAGAAACTGCCGAATCATTTTCCACGCTTTCTTCACTTTCGAGCGAACGCGTTTTTTTGAGCATGGATTTTCCGACGGTTTCCACATCCGGAGAATTTGTCTTCAAGAAGAATATAAAACTGAGAAGAATAAAAATAAAGAGAAAAATACCGAGAATGGGAAAAAAGTTCCCATTTGAAAAGCACTTTTTGAAAAACTTCGGAATAAAAGTTCCCGATTTTTGTGTTTCAGCAAAAAGAAATTCTTCGGGCGCATGACGAACTCCCGTTTCGTGTTCCCGAATCGAAAGCGCAAGATGATTTTTCCAAATCAATTCTTGCTGAGCGCTCAAAGGCGAATCGTCGAGAGAAAGTTCGCTTTCGGCGATTTCTAAACATTCGTCTAATTCATCTAAATCTTCAAAGCGATCGTTTGCATCGCGGCGGAGAGTTCCTTTCCAAAGCGGTTCTAATTTTTGGATAATTTCAATCGGCAATTTTCCGAGGCTGCGCAAGCACAAAGTTTCGTCGTAATCATCCACTTGGAAAATGGAATTTTCAATCGCGTTTAAACTGTCTCCACCAAAAAGCGGTTCACCCGAAATCCAAAAATATAACAGCGCGCCCAAACTAAAAATTTCACTTTTTTCTGTCGCTGCATTTCCTTCCAAACATTCGGGAGAAATGAAGCGCGGCGTTCCGACGCAAGACGAACCGAAGTCGATAAGAACTGGATTTTCTTTTTCATCGATGAGCACATTTTCGGGGCTTAAATCCCCGTGAAAAATTTCGGCATCCGCCATCACCGAAAGATTTCCGCAAAGTTTGCGAAGCATTTTCACCGCGATTTTCGGCGGCATCGGCGAAGCTTCGGCACTTGAAATTCCGACGATATATTCCGCAAGAGAAAACGGACGATTTTTCAAAATTCCTTTGCCTAAAATCGTCGCCATTCCCGCGAACTTTTTCACTTCGCCATCGTCTATTTTTGCGCTTTCATTTTTCGCCGAAACGCTTTCTAAATTCCAACGAAATGCGACAGGAATTTTTTCGTCGAGAAGTGCGCGGTAAACGACCGCTTCACTGCCCGCGCCCACTTTTTGAAAATGCGAAAGTCGATTTTCAAAATTTTCATTCATGAGAATTCCCCGAAAGCACCGCAGATTTCAAACTATCTTCGGCGACTTTTGTCCAAAATTGCAGCGCATGATTTTTCGGAAAACGCTTTGCGCCCATCGACCAAATGTCCCACGCATCTTCGACTTTTCCGTCTTCCCAATAAAGGCTTCCGAGATTCGAATACGCCGGAGCAAACGCCGCATTTCTTTTCAAAATTTCTGTAAAAATTTTCTGTGCGCTTTCTCTATCGCCCGCCCCTTGGAGCGCTAACGCTTTTAAATTCCAGCTGAAATCGTTTGCGCTATCGAGCTTTAACGATTCATTCAAAATGCCGAGAACTTTTGCTTTTTCATTTTCCGAAATTTTTGCGCGCGCTAAATAGAAGAGCGCAGACGAATGCATTTCTTTTGCTGCCGACGAATCGATTTTTTCTAAAATGCGAAATTCGGCAACCGTTTTCGTCCAAAGTTCCACGGAATGTTCGCCGATTTTTTCACCGGCTTCCGCTTTGCCAAATCGCGCAAGCGCCATGCCATAACGCGCATCTCTATCCGCTGGAAATTCGTCTAACGCTTTGGAAAATGCGGCAATTGCGCGGTCGTAATCGCCGACATTTAACGCTTCATTTCCCAAAGTTTCTAAAGAGCGGCAACCGAAAAATGCCAAAATCACGGCGAAGCAGAACGCTTTCCAAGCCGCTTTCGAAAGAATGGAATTCTTTTGCATTTTTCTTTTCATCGGCAAATTTACCCGAAAAAATTATTCTTGCAATATAGATTTTTTGAACGCTATCGCCACGAAAAAAGAATTTCGTCGCATTTAGTTTCCCCAAAAAACAAAGTTGATACCGCTCACCGTGAACATAAAATCGGGATAAAAAATAAAAAGCGGAAAATTTTCTGCGCAGAAGTATTTATATTACAAGGCAAATGGTAAACGATCCGTATATTCTCGTAGAAGACGAAGAAACCTTGAGCGCTCTGCTGGAGGATCTTTCGCACTATGAAATGGCAGCGGTCGATACCGAAGCCGATTCGATGTATCATTACAATGTGCGTCTCTGCTTAGTTCAGATTACAATCGGCGAACACCATTACATTGTCGATCCATTTGCACCGATTGATATTCGCCCGATTTTTCAAACGAAGGCGATGAACACTTTAATTTTCCACGGTGCGGATTACGATTTGCGCATGCTTTGGCACACATTTCGATTTTCGCCGAAGCACATTTTCGATACGATGATCGCCGCAAAATTTCTCGGCGAAGAAGGTCTCGGTTACGCAAGTCTTGTCAAAAAATATTTCGGCGTAGAGCTTCCCAAAGACAATCAAAAATCCGATTGGACAACACGGCCGCTTCCGCCGGACATGTGCGAATACGCCATTCACGATACATTCTTTTTGCACGAACTGTGCGCGCGTCTCGGCGAGCAACTGCAAGCGCAAGGAAAATTTCAATGGATGATTGAATCGTGCAACGATTTAATTCTCCGCGCAACACAAGTCAAAGAAGAAGTGGATCCATGGCGCGTTTCGGGTTCGTTCCGTCTTCCGCCGAAAGCGTTGAATATTCTCAAACAAGTTTGGCTGTGGCGCGAAAATGAAGCGGAAAAATTAGATCGTCCGCCGTATAAAGTTTTTGGTACCGAGTTAATGCTTGCCATCGTCCGTTCGGCGAGTTATTCTTTCCCAAAACTCTGCGAAAATTTGCTCCCGAAATTACCGCGGAATTTTACGGGCGAACGCCGCAGCGACTTTTTGCAAATGCTTCAAAATGCGATGCAAATCCCCGAATCGGAATGGCCCGAAATGCAGCACAAAGCACCGCCTCCGCTCACAAGTCCCGATGGCGAACTCATCGACACATTAAAAATTTGGCGCAACGAACGCGCAGCCGAATTGAATCTCGACGAATCGATGCTCGCAAATCGCGCCCAGCTCATCGCACTCGCTTCTCCGATAGGCTCCACTTGGGATGACCGCTACGAAGCCGCTCACTTTTTACATTGGCAACGTTCGATTTGGAACGGCATTCTTCATACCAAATTAACCGCTACCGAGGAAATTTTATGAGAATTGGCATTCCCGAAATTTTATTGCTTATTTTACTCGCCGTCATTCTTCTCGGAGCACGTCGCATTCCCGAACTCGGAGCGGCACTCGGCAAAGCTCTCCGCGAATTTCGCAAAGCGGAAAAAGGCGAAAAGACTTCTTTCGATTCCGAAAAAGCGGAAAACTCGGCAAACAAAAATGCAGAAAATTTAAGCGATTCTTCTGCGAAAAATTCCGATGAAAAAAATTGAAAAAAGCGAGATGACGATTTCTGAACATCTTCAGGAACTTCGCACTCGCCTTTTCATTTGCACGATTTCTTTTGCGATTGTCGCCGTTTTTGCTTTTTATGCATTTGATTTTTTTTGGCCATTTATTTTACTGCCATTAAAAAATTCTTCGGCTGTTAATCTCGTCAATCTTTCTCCCGCCGAAGGAATTTCGGTGAGTCTTCTCGTCGCGAGTTTAATCGCAATTCTTTTGACTTCGCCGATTTTTCTTTATCATCTTTATGCGTTCTGTGCGCCCGCAGTTCAAAATAATCGGCGCATTTTTCTTTTCGCATTTTTCGCCGCATGCATTCTTTTTTTTGCGGGCGGAGCGTTCGCCTATTTTTTTGCCATTCCTCTTCTCTTTCATTTCCTCGCAAATTATTCGGAATCGATTACGCAACTTTGGTCGCAGACTTCTTACGTTTCTTTCCTTTTCCGTTTTGAAATTCTCTTCGCCATTCTTTTTCAACTGCCTGTCGCCGCAGCGTTTTTTGCGCAAACCGGAATCGCGGATCGCCGTTTTCTTCTGCGGCATTTTCGATTGATTTTATTTCTCATCGCATTTCTTTCGGCTTTCTTTACGCCGCCGGATTTGCTCTCGCTTTTTTGGATGGCAATTCCCCTTTCCCTTTTATATTTATTGAGCCTTCTCACCTATCATCTCGCCTGGAGAAAACGATGAACGCCGAAATTGGATTTGCCGAATATGCGTTTCTTTTTTTGCTTGCGCTTCTCCTTTTTTCTCCCGAAAATTTGGGGAAAGCCTTCGCCAAATTCAAGCATTACAAAGGAAAATTATTCAAGATGAAATTCGATTTGGAAGATGCGATTTTAGAAGAAAATTCTCCCGAAAAAATGCGCGAAAAAGAAAGCGCTTGGATTGTGCAAGCGGTGAAAAATTTTCCGCCTTATCAATCCGCGAAAAAAGTTGCCGCCTTTTATCCGCTCCAAAATGAGCCCGATATTTTACCGCTTTTAGAAGAGCTCGCAAGCGAAGGACGCTTACTTCTTCCGCGGACATTTGCCGATGGCGAAATGGAATTTGTCGAAATTCACAATCTAAAAACAGAACTTTTGGAAGGTCGTTTTCACGTGTACGAGCCCGCAAAAAATCTCGCCGCTTACTCGGGAAAAATTCCTTTTGCTCTCGTTCCCGGTGTTCAATTTTCTTGGGACGGTGGACGTCACGGACACGGCAAAGGTTACTACGACCGATTTCTTGCGCGTCATCCCGAGACATTAAAATGCGGAATCGCTTTCAGCGCTCAAGTGTCTACAAATCCGATTCCTTTAATGCCACACGACATTCCAATGAACTATATTGTAGCCGTCAAAAACGATCCGGAAAAGGAGACTCCTCATGTGGAAAAAGCAACCGTTTAATGCAAACCGCGAAACGCAAAATGACGAACCGTCATTTTCTGAAAAGCCGCGGGAATCTTTTGGCTACGGTCGCTCTCCTCGTTTCGGTAAAGACCGCGGATTCCGTCAAAGCCGCGATACAAGACCCGCTTTCCGCGATGACCGTGACAACGAATTTGAAGCGCGTCCACGTCCGTCGCAAGTTAACATCGCGATGGGCGACGAAGAAAGCGCCCCGCAGACAGCTGTCGGCGGCATCCGCGAAGTCGCAGAACTTTTGAACAATTCGCCGATGAAAGTGCACCGCGTTCTTTTCCGTCACAATTCGGGAAATCCAAAACTGTATGCGCTGCAAAAAATCGCCAAGAAAAATCGCATTCACGTGCAACAAGTTGAAGCGCGAATTTTGGATTCTTACGCCGTGCCGAATCAAGGCGTCGTCGCTCTTTGCAACGAAAAAGAATTGCTGCAATGGGACGATGTCAAAGAAGAATTTTACACGGCAAAAGAAAAGAATTTGCCAAAGCTCGTCGTCATCGCAACAAACATTGAAGACCCGAGAAATCTCGGCGCATGCATTCGTTCTTCACTCGGACTCGGTGCCGATATTTTTCTTATGCCGTCGAAAGGAATGTGCGGGCTTACGCCAACGGTCACGCGGGCTTCTACCGGAGCCGTTGACAAACTCCGCATTTGCCGTCCGAATAATTTAGAGCAGACCATCGGCGAACTCAAACAAGCCGGCTATCAAATTTTAGGGCTCGATGCCGACACAAATGTTTCTCTCGTGGACTATGCGTTCAAATCGTCCTCGCCGTCGGCGGAGAAGATGTCGGCCTTCCGCCGTTTATTCGGAAGCAATGCACCGACGTTCTCCGCATTCCGATGAACGCAGAAGCGCAGTCTTACAACGCATCTGTCGCCCTTTCCCTCGGCCTTTACGAAATCGCGCGGAAAAAACTTTAATGTTTCTCCCGTTTGACGATGCGGAATTTATTCGCTTTGTAAACGAAGCGGTTCAAAAGAAAACCGAAGTGTTAAAACTCGCCGAAATGCTTTCCAAAAGTCCGTGGGCAAATTTGCGCGGATCCATTTTGGATTACATTGCACTCGTTCCGAAATACCGAAAAAAATTTGAAACCGATGCAATTCTCGCCTGCGATAAACTCGCATTAGAACAATCGACGGCTGCCGATATCGGACGCTACAAAGCAGAACTTTTTGAAAAAGCAACGAGTGTAGACGATCTTTGCTGCGGTATGGGCGGAGATAGTTTTTTCTTACCGAAGAATCTTTCTGTCCGCGGAATTGATTTGTCCGAAGAACGCGTTCAAATGTATCGTTTCAACACTCGCGCACTCGGAAGCCCGCGCGAAGCGCTCTGCGAAGATATTCGTGAGTTAAAATCCCGCGGAGAATTTTTCACCATCGATCCCGCTCGTAGGCAAAAAGACGGCGATAATCAGCGCAACTTTTCGGAGTTAACGCCGACATTATCCGAAGTCATTCAAATCGCCCGCGATTACAAAGGCGGCATGGCAAAGCTTCCGCCCGGTTACCCCGCCAACGAATTTCCCACAGACTGCGAAATTATTTACCTCGGTGCAAAAAATGATTGTCGCGAATGTTTGATTCTCTTCGGCGAACTCACAAAAAATCCGGGGAAAACTCGAGCCGTTTACATCGAAAATAGCGTCCCCAAAAGTTGGGTCGGAACTTCCTCTAAAGAACTTACGATCGGACCGCTTTCGCAATTTCTTGCCGAACCCGTTTCCGTTCTCGTCCGGAGTCATCTCTTCGCGGAAATCGCCCAAAAAGAAAACGCAGATGCACATCTCATTTCAAACGGCATCGCATACGTCACAAGTAATTCCCCTTTCGACGCAAGCGCCTTTCACAATTACCGCGTTCTAGGAAGCGTTCCGCTTTCTACCGGCAAAGTCAAAAAACTGCTCAAAGAATTTGATATCGGAAAAATCACACTCAAAAAACGCGGTGTAGAAATCGTCCCCGAAGCCGAAATCAAACGCCTCTCCCCCAAAGGCAAAAACGAAGCGATTTTATTTTACACTCGAATTGCTGGCGAAAAATCTGCGATTCTAACTATGAAATATTAAAAGTCAAACAGAGAATCCGGCACTTTATCCGATTTTTGCAAGCGCAAGAATTCTGATGTCACAACGCTTTCAACTCCATTTACCATGACGGATACAACCATTTTCTTTAAATGGTTGTTTGCATCGTAGGTAAACGTGGTCAATGTATTTTTGCCATCTTTTTCGGATTCGATTTTTTCAATGCGTTTCGCCTTGTTGTTGTAATAAATGGTACCAAGCGTTCCTTGAATTTTGTAAATGTTTCCTGAATAGAACTGCGGAGCGTCCCATGTTCCAGAATCGAACGGGTTGAAATTAGCGTAGGTATTGGAACGCAAGGATTCTCCGTCGTAGTCTAGAATTTGACTTTTGTTCGTATTCAGATTGACAACTTTCATCTTTTTGCCGTTTGCAATGCTGCGCTGATTCAAGAAAGTACTTTTGATTTCTGTATAACTTTTGTTCGCACCCTTATTTACGATATACATCTCTGTTTGCTGGTGAATACCTGCAGCATTCACCGTAACGCGTAAATTCATTTCAATCGAATCTTGCGGAAGGCAACTCTTTTTCAAATCTGCTCTTACCTGGTCTAACGACAGGGCAAAAGTGAACTGGGTAAAAAAAGCTATTGCGAATAAAAAAATCTTTTTCATGTTAATTCTTTATGCAACGGATACTCATTTTATCCAAATTCATAGGTAAATAAAATCCCGATTTATTGAAAGAAAATCCATAAGAAGACGAAAAATCTCTTGCCGAGGAAGTCCAATATCTTGACGTTACAAATCCAGCATCAATATCGCCATATGAATTAAGGGATCCTGCTAATATTGAGTTAAAAGAGCAATCATCTGTGCCGGGAGTGAAAAAACTTCCAACTGAATACCCTAAACGTTCATTAAGATAAGTGGTATCCCCAGCATACAATTCATCTATTTTCATTGAAGATATCAATCTAAGAGCAGTTTTTTCCCCTTCACCGAGAGTTTGCTTCAACACAGTCCATTCATCGACAGAAGGAACATGCCAACCCGCAGGACAAATTGTATCTAGAAGCTGCTGGTCAAAGGATCCTAAAATTTCACCATTTTCATGAAGCGAATAATACTTGCCAAATGTATCACAGAATCCTTCAATCTTTTCATAGCACACGCTATACGGCGCATCGAATTTCAAGTTTTCCGCCATCCAGACTTGATTTCCAATCGTGGTGTATTTATACACTTGCCCATCGCGAGCATCTGTAAAAGTGCCACGGTTGGGTTCGCCGTAAGCATTCAGGCCATCGGCCGGGCAGACGACGGAAGCGTCAAAGGAATCGCCCTCGGCGGAGGAACTGTTATCCGAGCAGGATGTGAATACAGAGGCAATGAATGCCGCTGAAAGAATTGTTAAAAATTTGAAGGATTTCATTTTGTTATCCATTGTTGTTTGTGATTTTTTAGTTTAGAAGTTTCCATGAGAGAATTTCCGAGCCCTTGCGCAGCACTATAAAGCTGGAGGGCTGAATACTGTGCATGTTGACTGTCACCGAGTGTTCCCCGGCATCCCAAGTTCCCTTGTACAGGGTCTTTTGTGGAATGCCGATGGCGTTTACCGTTTCAAGAATGTAGTAGTCGCTCTTTTCGATGTTCACATAGACGACGTCACCTTCTCGGTGGACAAGTTCTTCATAGGTTTCATGGGTTACGTAGCCGGTGCTGAAGCAAGGCTCTGGGGCGCCTCCCCAAAGCAGGTTTCCTAGTTTATCCAGAATCAGGATGGAGTCCGCTTCTGCCATTGCGTTACTTTTCAGGTTGTGATGGGACGGGTCGTCGTGTGCGTCAAAGTCATTTGTCCAGCCCGGGTGATGCAGGGCGAACTGCACCCCGTTTCCGTAATCGGATTTTTCGCCTGGGTTTAAGATAACATTGTACACGAACGATATATAGTTTAAATCGCCGCCCGCGTTTGCGTTTTTGCTTGCCGCAAACTCGTTCCAGTGGATATCCGCGATTGTTTCGGCGGTATCCCTAAAATAGTAGCGCACTTCGAAGCTATCCACTGGAGTAGAGCCCACGTTTTCTACATACACGGCCACATTGCTTGCACTTTGTGAACCGAGTTCGACGTCCTTTGCCATGGCGCGAACCTTGACTTTCGCCTTTTGCATAGGGCCATCTTCGTCATAGCAGCTGAACTCGTTCAACAGGTTTCCGTCGGAATCCAGCAGGGCGACTCCCGTTGCGTTCGTAAAATCCGTTTTCGCTTCGGCAAGGTAGCTCGGGTCGTCAGAAATTTCCCAGTAGGGGAAGTGGTTGTTGGGCAACGACAGACGGTGAAGCCCGATCAAGGGACCTTGTCCGAAATAGGCGGAATTGTAAGCCGCAATCGCCTCGGTAAGTGAAAGCTCAGCGTAGAACACGGAACCTGCGTCGTTGATCACGCGCATGGGCGACCCCGGATAGAACGACACCGCATTCACATTTTCGCCCTCGCCCTTGTAGTAGTAGCGGATGCGAGCGTTTTCCAAAGCCTTGTCCGTCATGTTGCGGATGTCAAAGCGGACCTGCGCCCATTTTCTGTCGTCTACGGGTTCGTACTTCATGAGCACTGTCGCCTTCGGTTCCGGATTTGTCCACGAGGATTCATCATAATTGACAAGGCTTGCATCCAAATTAGCGTTCGTGCTTACCAGTGACAATGCGGCTATGCCCAAATTGCCCAAAGGTCGAATGGTAACTTCGTGCGTTCCTGCAGTTAGATAGCGGTTGAAATCTAGAACTCGTTCGTTTTTCCATAATCCAGTCGATGTCAATTTGAAGAGGCCGACGGATGTTCCGTCTACAAGGAC
>SAMEA104315433__coassemble_1333_pt1 | contig 9751 bp, 6 predicted proteins | sample SAMEA104315433__metabat2_low_PE_037 | metagenome-assembled genome bin SAMEA104315433 (sample SAMEA104315433) | gut metagenome | biome: Monkey gut; feature: monkey-associated habitat; material: faeces | place: China | collected 2013 | reverse complement strand
TTTTAACCTTCAAATCCTTGCCGCCGGAGACAGACCACTTGATTTTGGCCACGTCGTCATCGACATCGCTTACGAGATCGGAAAGGTTAATCGGTTCAAATTGTTCTTTTTCGTTAATCGTCTGATCCGGAGCCTTCTGAACGATAGGCGGATCGTTGACCGGGCGAACGGTGAAATTCGCAGAGGTCTTATCCGAAGCGTATTCGGCGTCGGTAGCGATGAATGTAATCTTATAAGCGCCGTACCAATGAGCATCCGGAACGACGACATTGGCGATGCGGTCTTTGGAAATTTCAACGGTGAGTTCGCCTTCCGCTTGATCTTTTGCGGTCTGCGTCATCTCGTATTCCCATGTGATTTGATCTTTCGGATGATCCGGATCTTTCACATAGTCGTCGAGTTTAATCGGCGTAAATTTTTTGCCTTCGTCAATTGTCTGGTCGGGAATTTTCGAAACGACCGGCGGATTGTTCACCGATTCGACGGTAAAGGTCACAGTTTCCGAGCTCGAAGCGCCCTTCGGGTCTGTGACAGTAAATGTCAAATCTTCGGAGCCGTTCCAGTATTCATCCGGAGTCGCAATCGTCACCACATGATTGGATTCCTTGACCTGGAGCTGCTTGTTGCCGGTGATTGTCCAGCGCAGTTTTGCTGGCGCGTCTTCGGGATCGCTGACGTAATCGTCCAATTTAATCGGAGCAAATTTTCCGCCTTCTTGGATAGATTCACCCGGAATGCCGTTGAGCGATGGGGGATTGTTTTCGGCTGCGGCCGGCTGTTCTGCTTCTTGCGGCTGCGCTGTATCTTGTGCGAATGCGACCGAGGACAAAAGACCTGCGGCAAGCAGTAGCGACATCGATTTCTTACGTATCATTTACGATCTCCAATAGACCTTATGGTTTTTCGCAAGTCGAACCACATTGCGCAGTTTGACCCGTGAAAACCACATCTCATCCTGTTTTTCATCGCTTTGAAGACACAAAACCTCAAAGGTGATGAACATCACCAAATATAAAGTTTTTGAATCCTTCCGCGCGTGGATTTTTTTGAGTTTTTTAAGAAAATGTTTACAAAAAAATGGAACGAAAAGTGGCAAAATTTGCAAAAATTCGGCAATTTTATGTGCTAAGTCATTGACTATCAATCAGTTACGGAAATGTCCTCCGCGGGATTTGAAATGCAAAATAATTTTTAGGAAAAGAGAATGATTCGTTAAAATGGAGTCAATTTTTTTGAAATTTCACTTTACCATTATTTTTTTCTATTTTTGGCTTGCAATTTGTTCAACAATGGGACTTTTCTATGAAATTTGTTCTCCTCTGCGACGATATCTACCTGAAGGGCGATTTGGCCGCTTTCGTCAATAACTTTCCGACTAATCATGAACTCGTCACGATGTCGGGTGAAGCGTTCCTCCAAGCGCAAGGCTTCCCCGAGAATACGTTTGGACTTCTCGTTGAACGTTTCACTTGGCAAAAGAACTTTAGCCTTTTCCGCTATTTCGGACTTCTTCCGATTCTCGAAACCGTTCCGCTTGCTATCGTGAGCCGTAACCGTCGCATTGAACCGCTCAAGGGTCGCAGCTCTCTTCGCGGACAAGAAATGATTATTTCTCCGAACGCTTCTTCCGAAGAACTTTACTCCGCAATCGAAAAGTTCGTCGCAGCTCCTCCGCAGATTCATTCGTATCCGCGTGGTGCTTGCAAGATGTTCACCAAGAAAGTGGGCTAATTCGCGTTCGCTCATGCAGCGCAAAGTTCTTGATTCGTTGATTGCCCGCGGTTCTTTCGTCGGAATCATCGCACCAAAAACTCTTGATGTCGCTGCAGCGTTGCAAAATTTTGCGCATTCCCTGTCGGGGAGTGCGCCTTTTTCTTTTGTAGAATATTCTTCGCGGGAAATTTCGGCAAAAGAATTTCTCAAAAAATGGCGGAAGGCGCAAGAAGTGGGCGAAGCGAAAAATGTCTTCGTGATTTTTAATCGCGAATTGGACGAAGAATCGAAAAAGCTTCTCTTCTCGATGCGGATGACGATTGTGCTCGTAGAAAAGGGAAATTTTCTCGATGACGAGCTGCTTTTTGAATTGGATGCGCTTTCTAATTTCCCGCGGGATTTTTTTTGGTGGTGCGCACCGAAGCCTTTAAAAAAACGATTCCGCCATCTAGCACCCGCAGTCAAAGGGGCGATGATTCAGCCATTTAATTCGGTCGAAGCACTACAAAATCAAGCGGAAAAGGCGGCTGAAATTTTCCGCAATCTTTTGAAAATTCGAATTTTGGGAGAAAATGGTTTGGAAGGTTGGCCGCGGATATTTCGGCGATTTTTCATCCCGTTTTGTCTTCTCGCTTTGATTTGCCCGTTTCTTTATCCGACAAAAATTGTCTCGAATCCGTCGATGACGCGGAACATGAAAGCGGAAATGCAAATTTACGCCGAAGCGCCTTATTTCGATTACACTTTCGATGGAAAAGAATCGCTCGAACGCATCGGGCGTTATGCGGTGGGGCGTTTTGTTGCGCTCGTGACCAATGAAAAAACTCTCGGCGATTACGTCGCAGAAACTTTGGAAAAAAATGGATTTGCAAAAGATTCTTGGAAAAAGGAGCGGTTGCATATCCCGCCAGAAGGAATTTCTCTTCGCTTTGAATTTCCTGAAAAATTAATCAATTCCGAATACGATTTGATGGCGCCCGCGTGGCATTATTTTACCCATATCATCGCCGATTCGATTGCGTATGTGACGGAAACTTATTACCCGAAGGCAACTGCAAAAAATCGTTTGCATCCGGCGTGGGATGTGGCGAGTCGCGCTGGCGCAAGAATTCTCGCCCCTTTCAGCGGGAAAGCGTGGACGTTTTCGGATGAACGCGGCGGAATCGTTATCGGTATCGCAGACAAAGAACGCGTGATACTTTTTATGCATTGTAATCAGCTTTTGTATTTAGACGGACAAAATGTGATGCAAGGCGATCCGGTGGCAACTGTGGGGACGACGGGACACACGACAGGACCGCATGTGCATTTGGTCACGGGAATCGTGAGCAAAAATGGGGAAAAACGTTTAGGTAATGTTCGCTATACCGTTGTGAATCCGGTCACGTGGTTCCTTTCTGGTAAGTGAAATATGATAAAAATACCCTTACAAATCGAGCGGAATTTGGTAACTTTGGGGCGGGTTGGGTAAATAGACTTTTAGAGGAGTTTTTGTATGTTTACTCGTTTGGTAGTTTCTGTCGGATTTGCGACATTTCTTGCCGCATGTTCTGCGACCCTCCCCAAAGCGGAACTCGCAACTCACGAAGACAGTTCCCGCAATATTCCCCAAATCGACAATATGATTGTGAGCCTCAAAAAGTCTTACATTTCGCAGTGCTACGCGCCGATTTTGGACAAAAATCCGCCCGAAAATCAATGCCAGACGGAATTATTCCAAATGCTCGAACGCCGTTATCACATGAATTATTCGCAGAAAAATATCGATCAAGCGTCGAATGAACTTTTCTTCCGCGATGTCGATGCGCGTCTCCGCAAAATGGTGCGGACAGATCCTGAAGTGCGTCGCGCTGTCCGCGAAGGAACTTTCCGCAATGCAGACGATATGTTGAGCTATTACCGCGAAAAATACGCATTCGTTTCGACGAATTAAAAAAAATTGCAATCAAAAAACTCCCTCGAAATTTCGGGGGAGTTTTTCTTGTGGAGGGAGATGAAATTAAGCGAAGCTCGGCGCGAGTGCGGGCTCGTCGGCTTCGGGCTTTTCCGTTAAGAATTTGCGGGAAGCTTTGAGCAAATTGGCGACTGCGTCTAAGTAAGAACGCGTTTCGTAGAGAATTGTCAAGTAGAGAATTTCGGTGCGGATAAGAGAACTGCTCACTTTTTCGTGGACCATGTTCGCTTTGCGTTCTTCGACAATCATTTCACTCGTTTCGTGTAAATTGCGGACGAGTGCATCGTAGGCAGAAAAATCTCCGCTTTCGATCATCGCTGCGCTCTTTTTCGTGAGCATCGAAATTTTATGGGCGATGATTTCGAGTTTTTCTTTTTGCTTTTCGTTTACTTCGGTGAAGTTATTGTCTAAGTGTTGCACGCATGGGATGCAGATTTGTTCGATGTCAAAGACGCCATCGCCCAAGAAATCATTTGCCTGGTAAAGGAAGAAGTTTTTCACGAGAATATCTTCTTGCTTCATCTTCTTGCTGCAAAGAGTTCCTTGTCTACGCAGCCGTTCGATGTAACGCTTGAGAATTTTGATGCGCTTTTTACTCGTCCGCAGTTCGCTTAAATTATCGTTAATGAATTCTTCGATAATTTGACCGTAATTTTCGGCGGTAATGCGGAGAACCGAGCTCCATTCATCTTGGCTAAATTTTTGGACGAGCGGAAGCACGTCGGTTTCGGGCGAAGCTTTGAGAATGTGCGAGAAAATTTCTTCGGATTTCTTGATGGATTTTTCTGTTTTTTTGAATTTGAGATTGGAGCGGATGAGAAGGAAAATCACGATGGCGAAGAGGATAATTTGTGCGGGCATTCCGCCGAAGCGAAGAAGAATGGCGACGATGAAGCAAGCGCTGAACGCGGCGAATGCGGTGATGAACCAGCCGCCGATGACCGAGAGGACGCCGGTGATGCGGTAGACCGCACTTTCGCGGCTCCACGCATGGTCGGCGAGAGAAGTTCCCATGGCGACCATGAAGGTGACGTAAGTCGTCGAAAGCGGAAGTTTAAGGGAAGTTCCAATCGCGATGAGAGAACTCGCGAGCATTAAATTGACGCCGGCACGAATCAAATCGAACGCTGCAGAATCTTCTTCGAGGGTGAGTTTATTCGTATCGAAACGCTTTGCAATCCAAGCGCTGACCGTGCGCGGGCAAATCGCATTTATCTTTTTAATTGCGCCATAGCTGAAGCGGACGAGTGCGCGGGCGACGGGATTGGTGCCGAAGACTTCGTCGGTTTCCCCTTGTGAAGAGAGCGAAACAGAAGTTTGGACAACGCGGTGTGCTTTTTTCGAAGTGACGAGAGTAATCACCATGACTGCGCCCGCAATCATTAACAGATACCATTGTCCTGCTTCTTTATCGAGGAGAGCGCTCATCAAATACGTGTCGGGATTTCCGCCGTCTGCGATTAAATGTTGAAGCGAAGAAAGTCCGGTAAGAGGAACGCCGACAAAGTTTACCAAGTCGTTTCCGGCAAAGGCGAGGGCGAGCGCAAAGGTGCCGCAGCCAATTACGACTTTGAGCATGTTTACGCCAATCGCATGCAAGAGATGAGAAAGAATGAAAAATCCCGCGAACATGCCGAGAAGAATCAGCATTTCATTGCTGTGCAACGCCGATTGAAAATCTTTGGAAATGAAAGAAGCGTTCTTTAAACCTTTGATGAGGATGAAGTAGAAAATCGAGGTCAGAGAAATTGCGCTGAAAATACCGACGAAATATTTGAGATTTTTCTTGTAGCCAAAGGTAAAGAGTAAGCGGGCGATGTATTGCACGAGCGCACCGACGGTAAATGCAATCGCAACGGAGACGAAAATGCCGAGGATGACTTCGAGAGCTTTGCTCGTGTTGATGAGATTTGCAAAGTTCAAAGCGCCCGTTGGATCATTCGCCATTTTCAAGACGGAAATCGCAACGGATGCGCCCAAGAGTTCAAAGACCATGGAAACTGTCGTCGATGTCGGCATCCCGAGAGTATTAAAAATATCGAGAAGAATGACATCGGTTAGCATCACCGCGACGAGAATCGTTAGAATTTCGCTGAAGTAATAATACTGCGGTTGGAAAATGCCGTGTCGCGCGACATCCATCATGCCGTTTGAGAAGGCGGCTCCGATAAAAACTCCCGCGCCCGCAATCGTTAAAAGAACTTTGAAGGAAACCGCTTTCGCGCCGATTCCCGAATTGAGAAAGTTCACCGCATCGTTACTCACGCCGACGATGAGATCGAATACCGCAAGCGCAAAAAGCATTGCGATGAGAACGTAGTAGATTGAGACTGAATCCATGCTGTTATCCTTTGTTTTGGTTTTCTGGATTTTGAACTACAGCAAAGTTATTTACCGCAAAGAATCGGAGCAATGGGGGAAAATCAAGTTTTTCAATGATTTTCCAAGGACTTTACAAGAGCTTTACAAATAAGGGAATGTGCGCTTAGAGCTTAGAATTTCTAATTTCTAAGTTCTAAGTTCTCCGTTCTAAGTTCTTAAAACATCCCTCCGCAGGCGTCTCAATATTCCTAATTTCTCATTAAAAAAAAACGCTTCCCGTTTTGGGAAGCGTTTTTCTTTTGCAAAGGCAAAAATTAGACAGCGCCTTGCCACTTCATAGCGTCAGCAACTTTCTTGAAGCCTGCGATGTTTGCGCCCATCACGAGGTTGCCCTTCTGACCGTATTCCACAGCAGCAGAAGAAGCAGCCTTGTAAATGCTCTTCATGATGCCTTCGAGCTTTGCATCGACTTCTTCGAATGTCCAAGAAAGACGTTCGGAGTTCTGGCTCATTTCGAGGCCCGAGGTAGCAACGCCACCAGCGTTTGCAGCCTTAGCCGGTCCAAACATCACGCCAGCCTTCTGGAACGCTTCGATAGCTTCCGGAGTAGACGGCATATTTGCGCCTTCGGCGACAGCCTTCACGCCGTTTTTGATCAAAGCTTGAGCGCTTTCGAGGTCAATTTCGTTCTGAGTTGCGCACGGAAGAGCGATGTCGCACTTAACCGTCCAAACACCCTTCGAACCTTCGTGGTATTCTGCGCCCTTCACGCGATCAGCGTATTCCTTGATACGGCCACGGTGAGCTTCCTTAATGTCGCGGACGACATCGAGCTGAATGCCGTTCGGGTCATAGATGTAACCGTTCGAGTCAGAAACAGTCACGACCTTAGCACCGAAGGATTGAGCCTTTTGGCAAGCATAAATGGCAACGTTACCCGAACCGGAAATCACAACCGTCTTGCCTTGGAAGGAATCGTTTGCGAGATCCTTGAGCATTTCGCGGGTGAAGTAGCAGAGACCGTAACCGGTTGCTTCTGTACGGGCGAGAGATCCACCGTAAGAGAGACCTTTACCGGTGAGAACGCCCACAAATTCGTTGCGGATACGCTTGTATTGACCAAACATATAACCGATTTCGCGAGCGCCAGTGCCTTGGTCACCAGCCGGAACGTCGGTATCTGGACCGATGTGCTTGCAAAGTTCAGTCATAAAGGACTGGCAGAAGCGCATCACTTCGTTGTCGCTCTTGCCTTTCGGATCGAAGTCCGAACCGCCCTTGCCACCGCCCATCGGAAGAGTGGTGAGGCTGTTTTTAAAGACCTGTTCGAAGCCGAGGAACTTGAGCATTGAAAGAGTCACTTCGTTACGGAGACGGATACCGCCCTTGTAAGGTCCGATAGCCGAGTTGAATTGAACGCGGTAGCCGCGGTTCACTTGAACATTGCCCTTGTCATCCACCCAAGGGACGCGGAACATCACAACGCGTTCCGGTTCTACAAGGCGGTCAATCACGCCGTTGGTTTCGTAAGATTTATCCTTTTCGAGGACTGGATCGAGCGATTCGAGGAATTCACGAACAGCCTGATGGAAGAGTGCCTGATCTGGGTCACGTGCGACAACTTTGTCGTAGACCTTCTGCAAGTATGCGTTTTTGATCGCCATGTTGTTTCTCCAATGAAAGAAAATTGTTTTTGCAAATTGAAATATAATAAAGGCGAAACTGAATAAATTTGGGCATTTTAAAATAAAATGTTACAATTTTGTAGATTTTGGAAATGAGTTTTTGCAAATTTGTTTTTTGCCGAAAAAATGGAAAAAACCGCAAAAAATGGAATTTCTAAAAAATGACATTTTTGTAATTCGTCGATAAAAAATTTTTTCAATCCTGCGACATTTTTCCCGTTTTCGGTTATTTTGATAGAGAAAAGGCAAGAATTTTATGGAAAAAAGACATTTTAATTCGATTCCTGAAGTCTTCTTAGACATGTGCCAGGCGAAGGATTTCCCCGGGTGGTTTAAGCGGGTGAATGGATCTTGGGAAGAATATTCGGGCTTGCGCCTACAAAAAATGCTTTTTTATGCGACTCTTGCTTTTGCAAAATACGGCGTTGGCGAAGGAAAAAGTTTGGGAATTATCGCTGCGACTTCGCCGAATTGGATTGTCGCTGATTTAGCTTGCGAAATTTGCCATGCGCCGACGGTTCCGCTTTTCCCAAACATTAGCGAAGAACATTTTGAATTTCAATGCGACGATTCGGAAATCGGATTTTTGGCGGTCGATTCCATTGATGATTTGGACCCGGGAATTAAAAAACATTTGGCGCGTTTTCGTTATGTGATTTGCTTTGATGAAAATTCAAAGCTTCCGCTCAACGGAATTTATTGGAAAAATTTACTCGACGAAGGCGAAATTCTTTCTAAAGAAGAAGGTACAGTCGATTGGTTTCGTTATCGCTTAAACGGAATCCGCGAAGAAGATTTATTTTCGGTAATTTATACGAGCGGTTCGACGGGACTTCCGAAGGGCGCAGAACTTTCGCATAAAAATATGATTGCGATGATTACGGCTTTGGATCCGATGATTCATCCGGATGTCGCAACGGATTCGGCGATTAGTATTTTGCCGGTGGCGCATGTTTTTGAACGGATGGCGATTACATTTTATGCGAGCAAACATTTGAAAGTTTACTTTGCGGATTCGCCCCAAAACGTCGGCGTGATTGCGCACGAAGTGCGTCCGGCAATCGGGACTTTTGTCCCACGGATTCTTGAAAAATTAGCGGATGCGGTTTCGCAGCGCGAATATAAATTAAGCGGACTAAAACGCTTGTTAATGCATCAAGCGATTCGTTTTGCAAAGAAAAATATTCCGGGCAACGGAAAAATTCGTCGGAAAATTTACGATAAACTCGTTTATCAAAAAATTCGCGAAGCGCTCGGCGGAAAATTCAAATGGATTATTTCGGGGAGCAGCGCTCTCAATAAAACCGTTTATCGTTTTTTAATCAATGTCGGTTTTCCGGTTTTCGAAGGCTACGGTTTAACGGAATGTTCGCCGGTGATTAGCGCGAATATGCCCGATGCCAATAAAGCGGGCTCGGTGGGGAAGCCGATTGCGAGTTTGCAAGTCAAAATAGGCGAGCAAAATGAAATTTTGGTGAAAGGTCCGAGCGTTTTTCACGGTTACCGCAATATGCCCGAGATGAATCGCGCTGCGTGGACTTCGGATGGATTTTTCCGCACAGGCGATCAGGGCTTAATCGATAGCGAAGGATTCTTATTTTTAATCGGGCGCATTAAGGAAATTTTTAAGACGAGCACGGGAAAATATGTTTCACCCGTTCCGATTGAATTGGAATTAAGTCGTCATCCGATTATCGATGGGGCAATTGTCATTGCGAATAATCGCAAATTTGTTTCGGCAATTCTCTTTTTGGGTTATGATGCGGCGATGCGAATTACGGAAAAATCGCGGCGCGATTTTCATCCGGAAGAAGCGATTTTAGATCCGCGGGTTTTGGCGGTGGTGCAGTCTCACGTCGATACCGTTAATCGCAAACTCAATCATTGGGAACAAATTCGAAAATGGACTTTGGTGAGTTCGCAACTTTCGGTCGAATCGGGAAGGTTAACGCCGACATTAAAATTGCGACGGCAAATTGTCGAAGCGGAATTTGTGCGAGAAATTGAAAAAATGTACGAAGAAAAACGTTAACGCTTTCGGGAAAATCTGGAGAGAATGTGGCGGCGAAGCCGCCGG
>SAMEA104315433__coassemble_1330_pt1 | contig 9768 bp, 8 predicted proteins | sample SAMEA104315433__metabat2_low_PE_037 | metagenome-assembled genome bin SAMEA104315433 (sample SAMEA104315433) | gut metagenome | biome: Monkey gut; feature: monkey-associated habitat; material: faeces | place: China | collected 2013 | reverse complement strand
GTTAAAATCACGGGCATTTTTAATTGAGCGAGTTTGGGATAAGCGTCGTAAATAGATTCGCCCATCGAGAATGCGAAAATCGCATCGGCGTTAAGCGCATAAATTTTTTCGGGAGAAAGCGCTGCGCCTTCGCCGACTTCGTTAATTTGTACGGAATCTGCCCATGCATAAAATGCAGAATCTGCGATGTATTTTTTCGTATCGATGCCGACGATATTTTTTTCCATTTGTAGCGCAGACAAAAATCCGAGGTAAGTGGAAGAAAGGGCGACGATGCGTTTTGCGGGAATAGAAATTTGCGGATAATTCGAAAGGTTTGGCGGAATTTCTTGGGGCGAAAGCGAATCTTTAAGCAGCCAACGCACTGGCGCCGCTTTCCCGTTTTGAACTTGCAAAATGCGGAAACTGCCGCAAGAATCGACGGAAAAATTTTGAGCGTAAGCGAGGGTGAGCGCGGGCTTTTCTTCGCAGGCGGGGATGATTTTTTTTTCTGGAGAATTTTCTTTGCAGCCGTTTAGCGCAAAAAGGCAAAGAAAAAAGGCGAATAAAGGGAAAATTTTTCTCATAATGTAAAATTAGAATTTTGCGTTTCACTAGAATGGGGCAATTTTCCGTCAAATTTTGTATGCAAATCACTCCGCATTCTTTTTTTAAGCTATTTTAATTGTATGAAATTCAGAAAGCTTTCCCTATTCCTGTTTGTCGCAACTCTTTGCGCACTAACAACTTCCGCTTTTGCTGAGCCCGAAGAAGGCTTTTACGAAAAGCACGATATCCGCGGATTTATTTCTATCGGCGGCGACTATCGCGGAATGCGTAGTGCCTACGTGGATTACTTGAACAAGACTTTGTTCAAGCGCAATTTCGGGCATATTATTGAAACGCAAGCGCCGGGAGATACCGCGGTCACAAAAACTTTTGAACGCGATGAATCGGTCGGCAAGTACGAACACTTTGACGATTACTATATCGGTCTGCACGTGGAAGTCGGTGCGCAGTATCATCAATTCTTGACTTGGTTCGACATTAACTTTATGCCGACTCAAGTTTCGGATAAACCGTCGGATAAGAACAGCAACGGCTTTGATCTTTACGACGTGAAGTGGTTCTCTTACGGAATCGATTGGATGTTTGGTTGGAAGCTTTTCGGGGAAAACACAGTCATCAATTTGATTCCATCGGTGGGTATCGGTTTTAATTTGCTGAATGTTCACTTGGGCTCGAATTATTCGTTTAAAACGGATGACGGCGATACGGTGAAAGTGCGCAATCGTTATTACAGCGTTTTCTCGCCGACGTTTAATGCGCAACTCGAACTTCGCTTTGCACTTGATCCGTTCTCGGTCGGTGCTTACGGCGGTTACCGCGTTATCCGATTCGACGAATTTGATGTCGAAGGTTATAAATTAGGCGATCCGGATAACAACGGCGACACGTGGTTTATCGGCGCTAAGCTAACTTGGACATTCCTCTCGGAAAATCAGCGGAAGCTGCGGGATAAACTTTAGTCTGCATTCGCGGAAGCAAAAACAAATCTTGAGCCAGCACATCTCTGCTGGCTTTTTCTTTGTCCATGATGCGTTCCATCGGGATGTAATAGGTGGATTCGTGGCGTAGATTTTGATCGGTGTGCCAATGGATGGTGCGATCTTTGTTGGTGTATTTGAAATTCCAACCTAAAAGCAATGTGGGAATTTTTTGTTTTAAAAGTGTGCTTGGAAGCCCGCCGAATTGTCCTTGCGTGGAAACGAGAACGAGAGCATCGAGTTGATTGTATTGCGCATAAAGTAACGCATCTTCTTTGAGCGCCATATTCGGGCAAAGCGAATGCGCGTAATCCACCGACGCAAAGTGAACACTAAAACCCGCTTTGACGATTTCATCGGCGAAATGCATAATGTTGCGATGTCGATAATCGTTATCCAATTCGGGATTGCGATAAGGATGATAGTAATGCGACATCATTTCGAGTGGACGATTGGGCCAAAAATAGCGGCTCGCTTGGGCGGCGACCCAATTTTTTAGTCCGAGAAGATTGATGCCGTTGCAATCGGGATTTTGGAATCGATAGTATTCGTTGACTTTTCTTAGCGTAAAACCATCGACGAAAAGTCCGATTTTGAAACGGGTGAGAGGTTGTGTTTGTTGCATGAGGTTTCTCCTTTTGGATAAAAGTGAAACCTCATCTATATAGACGTTTTTTTCAGAAAAAATGTTCGCTTTGTAAATGAGAATTTACAAGGTTAAGCATTTTTTGCATTATTCCCCGGGAGTTGGCTCTTTGGCTTCCCAGTTGGATGGCTCGTAGCCTGAAATGCGATAATCGACGCGGTTTAAGCTAAATCCGTAGCCATCGGCTTCTTTGGGCCAGAGACCGTTATCCGAATAGAGAATCGCATCGGAAACTTGATAATAGACGATGAGAGAATCTTTCAAGTTCTTCGCGATTTCCAAAGGATTTTCAACGGAAATTTTTTCGCCGCGGTTCGAAAGTTTTCCCGGATATTGGAAAATTTGCAAATCTTCGGGGAGTTTCCATTTGCTGCGGAATTCATCAATTGTAATGTCTTGCGAAGTGATGCCATCGGCAGCCGTAAAATTCGAAGGAATGAGAAGGGCGAATTCATTGGGTTTGAGCACATTGCTTTCGTCAAATTCAAAACCGATGCCCGCGATTTTCCAACCGAAGAATGCGGAATTTAATTGATTGCGTACCGTGGAATCGGAACGGTTGACGATTTCTAAAAATTCAACGTCGCCGTCTTGCGGATTGTAAAAGACTTCGCTAATGTAAATGGGACCGAGGGAAATTTCGGCGTTGGCTTTTCCTTTTGTCGGCGATTGCAACATGCCTTGTTGATGAGAACCGTCGGAGAGAGCGATAACGCCTGCGGAATGTCCGGGAAGAACGGCTGCATATTCGAGGCCAGATTCAACGCCGGTCGCTTTGCCATTTTGCATTTCGCGCAAGTAAACAGTTTCACCGCGGGCGACGAATGAAACGTTTTCCAATTTGCCGGCTTCGGTTTCTAATTCCGAAAGAACAGTGCAACTGCCTGCGGCAATTTTTGTGCCTTGAGGAATGTAGCGAACGCTGTCTTTAATGTCGGCGCGGACGAGTTTCCAACCGCTGAGATCGACTTCGTCTTTGCCCGCATTATAAAATTCAATCCACGATTCCGATTCGTCTCCGTGATACGGCAGAATTTCGTTAATGCGGACGGAAGCGGTGGCGTAATACGGATCGTCGAGGGAGCCGGGATTTCCGTTCGGCGTTTTGCTCGCTGCCCACGATTCGGCGTAAGCGGGACTTTCGCCGATGTAAACGAGAGAACTGCCGTTACCGTCAGCGAGACTTGGCCAAGGCGGATTATTATCGAATCGTGCGTCAAAGTCGCCTTTGCCGTCGAGTTTGATTTCTAAGACATCGCCTGCGTTCGAAAGTTTTTCGCCCGCGTTCCATTGGAAAAGTCGCCCGTTAAACTGCGGATATTTTTTGCGGAAAAGCGCAGAGTCTTCGGTGACGACGATGATTTCGCCGATGTCAAGCGGTTCATCGGGGAAAGAAAATTTCACAGCACCGTCTAAACGCAAATTCACATCGGACATGCTCGAAAGCGATTTGCCCGAAAGTTTAAGTTCTACAAATTCGGGGAAACCGTTTGCGGGATGATACATAAGCTCGGTGCAGGTCATCGTCGGAATAGAAACCGAACGCGTCTTCGAACTACTGCTATCGCTGCAAGCGGTGACGGCAAGCGCTGTCGCAGTAATCATCGGAAGAGAAGTGCGCAAAATTTTCATACAAAAATCTCCTTAGAATCTTCAAAATCTCCCGCCAAATACGGGAAACGTGCGGTGCGAAAATCTCTCGGTTTTTCGTAAACGCGTTTCCATTCGGCGGCTGCATTTCCGAACTTAGAAAATGCACCGTGTTTTAAATTAAAATGATGAATCAAATCGAGCATCCAAAAGGGAACTTGAAGCGCGGGGCATTTGAGTTCGAGAACCGCATTGCAATCGCGGTTAAAAAAACGCGGAATATTTGTGGACCACATTTCGGCGGGATTGACTCGGTAATCAAATCCATTTTCTTCGCGAAAGCGCATATTCGTATCGATGGTGACGCGGGAATATTCTTCGTTGAGACCGAACCAAGCGCGCCTTTTATATTGCGTAAGTAGTCGCGGATGCGCATTATAAAGATGCGTTTTCCCGATGAATTGACGCACATACATTTTATCGGTTTCCGTTTTGCACGGCCATTCTTCTTCGGGATGCGTCCACACAAATTCGGGGTTTACACCTTTGATTGTTCCGCGGCTTTTGAATCCGACGTTTGCGATTTTCCGTTTGACTTCAAAGTGAAATGTTCCATCGTTTGCGGGATTTTCTCCGTAGCAGCGCACGCGCATATTAAAGCGGTCGAGTTTGCCCGCTTTCTTCCAACTGAGAAAAGTCCAACGCGGCGAATCTAAGTAGAGATTTGTAATCCAATAAAATCCGCCTGGAGTAATTTTCGAATAGTAATCTTCTTCGCAATACGGTTTGATGAACTCGCCAATTTCATCCGCCAAGTCAACGGGAATGTGATACTTGAGCTCAAACCGTTCGAGCAAACTGAATCCGCGGGCTTCGCTCATTTTTCGGGTCCTGCTTTGAGATGATTGCTCACATCGGTGCGGCCGAGCGCACCCGTTTCAAAAAGCAAATCCAAATAGACTGTGAAAATGTTGTCTTCGATGGCGACGATTTTTAATTGACTTTCGACGGAGCTTTGACGCGCCCGCAAAAGTAAAAGCGGATCGTTTCCCGCGCGGTTTGCAAAATCTTCAAAGAGCGCACCTTGATCAACTTGATCGACGAATTTTTTTTGCACTTCGCGTTGTGCGATTAAACCCAAAATTTCTTCGCGGCGACGTTCCACTTTTTGCGCAACATCGCGTTTTGTTTTTTGATAATCGCGTTCACTTTCGAGAACGTCGATTTGACGCTTCAATTCTTTGGAATTATTGCTGTTGAAGAAAGGTAAACGAAACCCGATGGAAGCGAAAAATTTATCGCGCGTTCTGCGGTCATCATCGGTATGTTGAAGTTGCCATTCTTCGGTGCAACTTGAGCCGTGACATTCTGTCGTGACCCATTTGTATTTGTAGCGTCCGTGCACATATTTATAGCCAACGCTGACTTGTGTAATGTAATTGCGATCGCCGGCGGTTTCTTGTTCTGCGCGCTTTTCGTCAACTTGCCATTTCGCTTTGGCGGTGACGACTTCGGAATATTTTTCCGCATCGCCGGACATCTTATTCAGAATATTTTTGAGTTCGTCTACAGTCGGTAAAAACGCGGAATCTAATTGCACATCGTCAAATCCATTTACCCACGAAAGCAATTTCATTTTGGAATCGCGAATCGAATTGGAATCGGCAACGAGTTTCGAGGCGATGGAAACTTGTTCTTCCATCGCGGACACGAGATCTTGCAAATGGAAAGTTTCGCTTCCGCTTAATGCGTGGAGAACTTCGACGCGGTCTGCAGCAATTTGCGCTAATTGTAAATGCAAATTCAGAGTTTGCTGAAGTCTTACAAAACGGAGCGCATGTTCGTAACGTTCGTAGAGAACGCTTGCGCGGTCTAATTGCTGATGCGCTTTTTGATATTCCGCTTGACTTTTCCAATACGCTTCATCCGCAGCGCCTTCGCCAAAGGCTTTCGGCTTCATTTCTAATTCAAATTCGTGTTCTTGAAAACCGAATCCGTTGAGCTTATATTCAAATTCTAATTCGTCCCACAGTTTTGTGCCCGAGCGCGCGCTAATGGAATTTTGCTTTTTTTGAGAAGCTTGTAAAACCGGGTCTTCTTCGGCAGAAGCGATGAGCTTATCCCAAGTCAAAGTTTCGGCAAATGCGCACACCGAAAAAATTCCGCAGGCGAGAAGAATTTTCATTTTTCGTCTCCTTGAAGCGCGGACTTCTTTAAAATTTTCGGCATCTTTGTTTGCTCAGCAATCGTCACGCGTTCGCCGAGAAGCAAGTGATTTCCTTGCGGAACGCGGATGGTGATTTCACGACCGTAGAGCGGCATATCGACCATTTTCAAAAGGCGAACAGGAAACGGCACAATGCGACTCGACATTCCAATCACGCAGCCTTCCATGTGTTCGCCGTTGTTCGAAATGACTTCGATTTCGTCGCCGACAGAAATTTTCGAAACGACTTTTTCGTTAATGTATCCGCGGACGAGTGTGACTTCTTTATGCGTCAAAGTGAGAATCGGATTAAAGCTCGAAACTTTTTCACCGTCGCGGACATCGACATTTGCGATAATCCATTTTTCTTTTGCGATAATTGTTTGCTCGTCAATTTGCTTTTTAATCATTTCCATTTCGCGGTGAAGCGCTTCGGCTTCGGCTTTGTTGCTTTTCTTTTCGAGGCCTTTGCTTCCGCGTAAAAGATGAATTTGCGATGCGGCATTCGCTTCAGCGACGCGGAGTTCTTTTTTCAAATTGCGGATGCTTAGCAAAATTCCGCTATTGCTATCGGCTTTAACCGTTCCCGAAATGCTTTTTAATTTTGAAGATAACGCTTGGTTCTGTTGATATTGCGTGTTTAATTTTTCAATTTCCAAATTGATTGTGTTGCGGCGCATATTCAAATCGGATTGCACTTCGGCAACTTTCTGTTCAATCGTTGCGGAATTGATATTTCCGCGTCCTTCGTTTGCGTCTAGTTCGCGCTGCAGTTCGTTCATGCGGACAGCGAGAGCTGGGCGAGAAAGTTCGACAAGTGTATCGCCCGCTTTGACTTCTTGCCCGGGGATGACGTGAATTTTAACGACTTCCACGGCTTCGGGCATGCTGATAATCGTTTCATCGGCTTCGGCAATTCCCGAAAAGACAATGTTTTGACCGTGAAATAAAAATCCGAGAGCCACGATTGCGGCGACGGCAAACACCCAAGCGAAAAGCATTTTGTGCGATTCAATCGCATGAAAACGCGAAGAATTTAAATCGGCAAGTTCGTCTAGTTTCTTAAAAAACATCGCCATTCTCCTAGACTTCTGTCGTTGCGTCTTGCATCATAAAGTGAATGTTTGAAATTCCGGGAACCGCGGTGAGATCTTTGAGCACTTCGTTCGCGGGATGTTTTTTGCGAAGTCGGATTTGGTAAGCGACATCGATGCGTTCGCCACCGTCAATTTCGCGCATGGTGATGAGCACAAAAGTTTTCATATTTGCCCGCATGACTTTTTCCAATTTCTCGCGGGCAGAAGAATCATTCGGCATCGCAAAACGAAGCATTCCATCGAAGAAATTTTTCGTACCGAGACCCGAGCGGGAAAGCACAAAAGCGATGACGCAGAAGGTGAGAGTTCCGCCGGCAGCAATTCCCCAAGCGAAAACGCCGCAGCCGATTCCTGCGCCAAGCGCCGCGAAAAGGAACATAATATCCCGCGGATCCTTAAAGCTTGTGCGAAAGCGGACAATGGAAAGCGCACCGAGCATCCCAAGCCCGCGCCCGACGTTATCGCCGATGGCTTGCATCACCGTCGCAGCGACGACAGAACTGAGGACTAGCGCCTGGACAAAATTTCGCGAATATGAAAGCCCGAGGAAAGTGTGCTCGTAGGTAAAACCAATCGCCGTCGAACAGACGAAAGCGAGAAGCAAAGTATAAACCATCGTGATGACGGTAGGATAAGCAGCACTGGACTGAACGGTCAAAAGGTCAAGCATAAAAGCTCCAATGTTAAGCTACCTTGAAATTAGTTTCAAGCAGACAAGAAAACACCCTAAAAAAAGTTTAACATTCGTTTTTTACCGCATTTTTACAGAGAATTTCGCAGTAACGGGAGTTTTCAGCCCTTTTTATCGACTTTATTTTAAAATACAAAAGGCGGTTTTCACCGCCTTTGAAAAATTTTCGTTTTTCTGTAAACTTTTGGAATTATTCTGTCGGGCCTGCAGGAACTTCGGCAGCGGCAGAGGGCTTAGAAATCAGCTTCATATAAATGACGCCGAGAATTGCTGAAGCGAAACTTCCCGAAAGAATTCCGACTTTTGCCGCAGCGAGGAAGTGGGCGTGAGCCGGATCGTCAAAGGCAAGGCTTGCGACAAAGAGCGACATCGTAAAGCCGATACCCGCGAGCATTCCACCGCCGAGAAGAATGCGCCAGTTGACGCCATTCGGAAGACGGCAAATTTTTGCCTTAATCGCTGCAAACGAAACGAGGAAAATGCCGAGAGGTTTACCGATTAAAAGACCGAGAGCGACAGAGAAAGTTACCGCACTAATCGCTTTCGGTTCGATGACAACGCCGGCGTTTGCCAAAGCGAAGAGCGGCATAATCACAAAGTTCACCCACGGTTGCAAATGCGTATTCAAACGGCCTTGCAAAGAACCGCTTTCGCGCGAAGTGCGTTCGAGCATATCCAAAACTTCTTTGCGTTGATCATTGGTCATCGGGCGGTTTTCTTTGACCGCATCGCCGACCGTTACAATCAAACGATCCATATAAGTCTTCGCAACCATCGGAGTCACCGGAGTCAAAAGACCGATAATCACACCGCAGATTGTCGGGTGCACACCGCTTTGCACAAAGCAGAACCAAGCGACAATAGCGAGGACACCGTGGACAAAGAGATTGCGAATGCCGACCTTAAACGAAAGCCAAGTGAGGAAAAGGAAAATCGCAGCGATAGCGAGAGCGCTCCATTGGACGCCGCTCGAATAACCGACGGCGACGACGATAATCGAACCGATATCGTCTGCAATTGCGAGGGTCAAAATCATCACGCGTAAGCCGTGCGGAATGCGGGAACCGAGAAGAGCCATACAGCCAACGGTAAAGGCGATATCCGTAGCCATCGGGATTCCCCAACCGTGATGAGCTTCGCCCGGGCAAAGGATAAGATAAATGAGAGCGGGGAAAATCATTCCGCCGATAGCGGCGAGAATCGGGAGCAAAGCTTTCCGCACATCGTGCAATTCACCTTGAACAATTTCACCTTTCACTTCCAAGCCGACAGAGAAGAAGAAAATCGTCATTAACGCATCGTTAACAAGCCAGCCGATGCTCGGAGCGTGATCGCCGAGGGCTTTGCCTAAGCTCCAAGAACCGATATGAAAATCAAATGGTAAATGCCAGAAAGCGTTATAGGTTTCGTTGGATAAATTCGCCCAAAGAAGAGCTAAAAATGTCACAACGATAAGACCAATGCCCGCAGTGGATTCCACTTTGAGGAATCGCTGAACCGGAGCTACAAATTTATCGATTGCCGCACGCGGCATATCTGTTCCGAGGACTTCTTTTTCTGCCATGGCTTTTCCTTTTTGATGAAAGCACCCCAAAAATAAAAAAAGCACCTATTAAATTTCAAATTTTTCGCATTGTCTTTGAACAAATTCCTTTTTTTCGAATAAAATGAGGTTTGTTTATAGAAGTGCGGCTTTGAATGAGATTTTAGAACTTAGCGCTTAGAAATTCTAAGATCAAAGTTCTCCGCTCTAAGTTCTTAAAAATGGCGCTTCGCACGAAAACTTCCAAAATTAACCGCTAAAAAATTCGCACTTCCAGACCTATTTGGTGAGTAAAACGGCACCATTCAAAAGTGCAAAGCCCCGTTTTACCCAACAAATGTCCCTATTCAAAAGTGCAAAGCCCTGTTTCGCCCAACAAATGCTCTTCACAAAAGTGAATTGCCAGATTTGGTAGTAAAAACAGCCCTTTTCAAAAGTGAATTGCCAGATTTGGTAGTAAAAACAGCCC
>SAMEA104315433__coassemble_1309_pt1 | contig 9854 bp, 5 predicted proteins | sample SAMEA104315433__metabat2_low_PE_037 | metagenome-assembled genome bin SAMEA104315433 (sample SAMEA104315433) | gut metagenome | biome: Monkey gut; feature: monkey-associated habitat; material: faeces | place: China | collected 2013 | reverse complement strand
GTGGAGAGATAAAATATCATCTTGATGCGCTTTGTCAAAGGCGACATTGTGATCGCGCATCCGCAACCACAGTTTTAAAACCTGCGTTACATAATCCGAAGCGGTTTCCAAGTCATCGCTCATCCGAAGCTGACGTTCCGCATCGTTTGCGATGCTTTTCGATACGCTTGTCGAAAGAAGTCCCGTCAAGAATTCAATGACTTCGGTCTGAGCGGTATCGAGTTTCGCTTCATTTTCAAAAATGCGTTCCACCACTTCTTTGTCCGCTTTGCCGTCGATGACCTTGCGCAAATCCGAGAGCATATTGCAAACGGTTTGATTCATCATTCCCATTTCGCGGGCAGATTGCGTAATCGCAGCAAACGGCGACTTGATTAACGCCGGATCGAGTTTCGTCACCACAGCATGTTTCGATTGCACCTTATTCGGGAAGAGCTTATCCAAAAGCGCAGGAATTTTTCCGGTAAACGGTAAGAGCACCAAAGTATTTGCCACATTAAATGTCGTATGATAGAGAGCAATCGCGAGAGTCACATTTTTCGCATCATCCGGATTTGCAATTCCCACTGCGGATTCCAAGAACCAACGCATAAAATGAATCGTCGGATCGAAGAGAATCGTTACCCAAATTGCGCCAAAGATATTGAAGAATAAATGGAAGAACGCTGCCCGACGCGCATGCCGCGAAGTATTCACCGCAATCATTAACGCCGAAATGGTGCAGCCGATATTTTGTCCGAGGACGAGAGCTGCCGCCGTATTAAATCCGATTAAACCTTGCGAAGCGAGCACAATCGTCACACCGAGAGACGCAGAACTCGATTGCATAATCGTCGCCATCAAGAAGCCGACGAAAATGCACGCGCAAATACTCGGAAGGCTTTCGGCATTGAAAACGGCAAGCGCATTTAAAAAGTCTTGATTGCTCGAAACCGGAGCAAGCGAAACCTTCATCGCGGCGAGGCCTACAAAAACAAGACCCACGCCGAGGAGGGCGAGGGCCGAATACTTCACACGTTCTTTTTTGGCAAAACAATAGACGAGAGCGCAAGCGCCTGCGATTGGCATTCCGTATTGGTCAACGTTCAAAACCAAAACCCAGCCGGTGATCGTTGTTCCAATGTTTGCGCCCATGATCACGCCGAGAGTTTGCGCAAGCTGCATAATTCCCGCGTTCACAAATCCGATGACCATCGCCATCGTGACCGCGCTCGATTGAACGAGACAGGTCACGCCCATACCGACTAGGACTCCTAGAATGCGGTGGTTCGTGACCTTACTGATGAGTTTTTGAAGTGTTGGACCCGCAATTGTTTGCAGACCCATCGAGAGAAATCTTAAGCCGAGTAGAAAAATTCCAGCGCCACCAACGAGGAAGACGATACACTGGATGATTTGCGAAAGTAACATGGTTAGTTCATCCTTCTAAGGACATCAAATGTCTTCGTTTTTACATGTTCTTAACATACTTTTTACAATTTAGAATTTCCGCGCTTATCTCCAAGGTCGCTCGGGAAATTTTCTGCGATTTTAAATTTCGGCGAGTTCGCAGACGCGTTTCTGTAACGCAGAAATTGCCCCTGAATTATCCAAATAAAAGTATTTCGCATTCGGCGGGAGCGGATCTTGCGCTTGAATTTGTATGCGGCGCTCCGCGTCTTCTTTTGTCAAACCGCGTTTTAATAATCTTTCTAAGCGGACAGAATCCGTGGCTTCGACGACCCAAATTGCGTCCAAATTCCGCGAAAATTCTGGCCATTTGAAAAGAAGCGCTCCTTCGACGGCGGCAATTTTGACTTTTCCCGCCTTTTTTGCAGCTTCCAATTTTTGCTCCACGCTTTTTTGTAAGAGCGGATACACGATGGATTCTAATTTTTGGAGCGTTTCTAAGCGTTGAAAGACTCGGGATGCGAGTTTCACGCGATCGACGAAGCCATTTTTCACACATTCCGCGCCGAAATTTTCCGCAATTTTCTGCTGCAATTCGCACGATTCCGCATAAAGCGTGTGCATTTCGACATCTAAATCCAAAACGAATCCGCCTAATTCTTCGAGAAATACGCCGGCAGCGCTTTTGCCAGATCCGATTTTTCCGCAAATTCCGATAATTTTCATGGGAAAAATTTAAATAAATTGATTCCTCGAAAATTCCGAATTATTAAGCCTTTTCAAACATTGCCAAATCCGAGCGCCTTTAACTAAATTTAGAGCACTATGAGCTTAAAATTTGAAACTCCGATTACCGATGTTCCGCTGTTCCACCAAGGAAAAGTCCGCGATATGTACGACTTGGGCGACAGCTTCTTAATGGTCGCTAGCGACCGCCTTTCTGCTTTTGACGTGGTGCTTCCCACGCCGATTACAGGCAAAGGAAAAATCCTCAACCAGCTTTCGCTCTTCTGGTTTCAGCATCTCGGAATGCCGAACCATTTGATCACGGCGAACGTCGATGAATATCCGGCTGTGCTGCAAAAGTACAAGGATTATTTACGCGGTCGTTCGATGATTGTGAAGAAAGCAAAGCGTCACAGCGTGGAATGCATTGTCCGCGGTTACATTGTGGGCTCGGGCTGGAAGGATTATCAGAAGACCGGTAAAATCTGCGGACACGTTTTGCCCGACGGATTGAAGCTCTGCCAAAAACTTGAAAAGCCGCTTTACACGCCGAGTACAAAGCCCGATGTCGGCCACGACGAAAACATTTCGTTCGAACAAACCTTTGACATTGTCGGCGAAAAAGTCGCCACCGATTTGCGCAATCTTTCGTTGGATATTTACACGAAGGCGCGCGATTATGCGGCAACAAAAGGCATTATCCTCGCCGATACGAAGTTTGAATTTGGCGAAATCGACGGCAAGACCGTTTTAATCGACGAAGTTCTCACTCCGGATTCTAGCCGTTACTGGCCCGCTGACAAATATCAAGTCGGCAAGAACCAAGAAAGCTTTGACAAGCAATATGTCCGCGATTGGCTCGAAACTTTGGATTGGGGTAAGACTTACCCGGGTCCAGAAATTCCGCCTGAAGTCGTCAAAAATACTTTGGCGAAATACGTCGAAATTTTTGTCCGCTTAACGGGACACGAACCAGAACTCTAAACGAAAAATCCTCGCCGCCGGCGAGGATTTTTTTTGCAAAAACTTTCCACAAAAAAAACGCAGCTTTCACTGCGTTTTTTTTCGCACTTTACTGCATTACTTTCTCACTTCAATTTCATTTAAGTGAGTCTTTTCAACCATATCGAATTCGTCAACGATTTCTTGCGACGGCTTCTTCGTGCAAAGGCTTACGACAAAAATCGTAGCGAGAGAAAGGAAGAATCCGGGCACGAGTTCATAGAGCCCGAAAATTTCGCAGGAATCCGCAAAGCCCGAAAGGTAAAATTTCCAAACGAATGCGGTAATTCCGCCCACGAGCATGCCCGAGATGGCGCCTGCAAAAGTCGTCCGCTTCCAGAAAAGGGCGAGAAGCATTAACGGTCCAAATGTCGAACCGAATCCCGCCCACGCAAAGCTCACGAGGCTCATCACCACATCGAGGAAGCTTTTTCCATGTTGCACAGCAGCATCGGGGCGACCTTGATAAGCGAGAGTTCCCGCGAGAACAGCGATGCCTACGACGATGCCGCGGCTCACCCACATCATTTCTTTGTTCGATGCATTTTTGCGGAAGAGATGTTTGTAAAGGTCATTGGAGAACGCCGAAGCCGAGACCAAAAGTTGCGAGTCCGCGGTGCTCATAATCGCTGCGAGAATTGCCGCCATCAAAATCGAAGCAATCACCGGATGGAAAAGACTTTGCACCAAAACCATGAAAATCTTTTCGGGGTCATCGATAACGATTCCGTGCGCATCGGTGTAATAACGTCCGATAAGTCCGATGAAGGCTACAGCGATAAGGCAAATAATCACCCAAGTCGTCGCAATACGGCGAGAATGTTTAATGTCTTCGGGATCTTTAATCGACATAAAGCGCACGAGAATGTGTGGCATTCCAAAGTAGCCAAGTCCCCAAGCGAGACTAGAAATGAGCGCTAAAAGGGTGACCGCCTTTCCGGTCTGCGCATTCGTAAACATATTGAAGAGAGCTGGATTGAGAGAATTCACCGATTGAATGGTTTGCGCAAATCCACCGCCTTCGCTAAAAATCATCGTCGGCACTAAGCAAACAGCGATAAGCATCATCATGCCCTGCACAAAGTCCGTCCAACTCACCGCCAAAAATCCGCCGAGGAATGTGTAACTCACGACCACTGCTACGCCCAAAATCAGCGCAGAAGAATAACTCATCCCGAACACGGTTGAAAAGAGTTTTGCGCAAGCAACAAAGCCCGAAGTCGTGTAAAAGAGGAAGAACGCCAAGATGAAAACAGCCGAAATCACGCGTAAAATGCCGCGCTTATCGCGGAAACGATTTGAGAAGAAATCGGGAAGAGTAATGGAATCGCCGCAGAAATGCGAGTATTTGCGAAGTCTGCGCCCGACGATTTTCCAGTTGACGTAAGTGCCGATGACAAGCCCGACGCCAATCCACACTTCGGAAAATCCGCTGAAGTAAATGGCTCCCGGAAGCCCCATCAAAAGCCAACCGCTCATATCCGAAGCCTGCGCACTCATCGCTACGACCCACTTGTTCATGCCGCGATCGCCCAAGTAGTAAGCTTTCAAGCTATTCGCTTTTTTGGAAAAATAGAAGCCGATGCCAAGCATCATCAGCAGGTAAAGAATGAAGACGACAATAGTAGTTGTCATGGTGTTTCCTCAGAAAAATTCGAAACAAAAATAAAAATAAATTAGGAGTTAGTTAACCGCTTTAATTCCTAACTCGTCGAAAGCGAAGCACCGCGAAGCGGTGCGCACTCATTTCTCATTTCTAATTTTTACGCAGTTTTTCGGCGAAGATTTATACACTTTAAGTTCTTTAGAAAAGAAGCCCGTGATTTCGAAGGAAACTTTCCAAATGCTCGAATCGGGGCAGCTTTCCCACTTTTCGCGGTTTCGCGCTTGCCACGCAAATTTGCCGCGTTTTTCAAAAAGGAAATATTCGGATTCTGCGGGAGCGTAGCCGATTTGTTCCCATGTGCCGAGAGATTTTTTCCTTCCGAAATATTCCCGCTGTAATTTTTCAATCTGCGACGCTTCGCGCTCTAATTCCGCAATTTTTTCGGGCGTTTTGCGGCTCGGATCCGAGCATTTTACAATGCCAAAGACGATAAACAAAAGCGCAAAAATGCCCGCGAGAATGCAGAGCGTTTTCCGCGAAAAATGAAACGGTTTTGCGTCTTCGTTTTCTAAATGCAAAATGCGCAGTTTCAAAAGTCCAAGCGAAGATGGCTGCGGAAAAATCAGCGCAAAAATGCCCGCGAGCGAAAATAAAATGCCCGCGAAAAAGACGAACGGTTTTGTGCCTTGAATAAACGGCAACAAATCATCTTTGACCGAGAGCAAAATTTTCATCAACTGCTGATCTTCGGCGAAATTATTGAGTGCGAATTTTCCGGTAAAATTGCTGTACCGCGCCATCGCCAAATTGACCACTTGCGACGCAAAATCATCTGCGTAATTGAGGACGAATCCGAGGGAAACAAAAATGATTCCCAAGAAGACAAGCCCGATTCCAAAAACACGGACGGTCCGCATTTTGGAGAAGCCGACATTTTGGGAATCCATTTTCATTATGCCTTCGCGCAAAGTTCTGTGGCGATTTTCTTTGCGGTCGTAAAGTCCGCTTTGCCCGAGCCGAGTTTCGGAATGGCATCGAGTTTAAATGCGGCGCCCGGAATCATCATCTGCGGCATTCCCGATTTGCGCAGTTCACGCAAAAGTTCATCCGCTTCTTTATCGCCCGCATACAAAAGCACAATGCGTTCGCCCTTGACTTCGTCGGGAATTGCGATGATGACGTAATCCATTCCCAAAAGAAGTTCGGTATCGTTCAATTTCGCTTCGACTGCGCCGAGTGAAATCATTTCACCGCCGAGTTTTGCAAATCGGCTGTAACGATCGACGATGATGACGAAGCCATCTTTATCCAAGTAGCCTTTGTCGCCGGTTTTATACCAACGATGTCCATTGATTTCGAGGATGACACTCTTCGTGCGTTCTGGATCTTTGAGGTAACCCTTCATCACTTGGCAGCCGCCGATGAGAATCATGCCTTCTTCGCCCTGCGGCAATTCTTCGTTCGTTTCGGGATCGATAATTTTGACACCGATTCCTGGAATCGCCATGCCGACCGATTTCGGATTAAAGCGCGGATCGGTGGTGAGGAAGTCGTCGAGCAAAACGTCTTCGGTGTTGAAAGTCGCAAGCGGTGCCGTTTCGGTGCAACCGTAACCTTCGTAAATTTCTTTTTTGAATTTACGCGCAAACAAATCGCGAATTTCGGAGCGGAGTTTTTCGGCTCCCGAGAGGACAAGGCGCAAATGCTTGAAGCACATCGGATGCACCCAGCGGTTAATGCCCACAGCGCGCAAGAATGTCGGCGTTCCCACGAGAATGGTGACGCGGAATTCGGCGCAAACACGAGCCATCGTTTTCACATCCGTCGGTTCCGAACAAGTGACAAGCGGAACGCCTTCGAAGAGAGGCATTAACGTCGTGACCGTTAAACCAAACGAATGGAAAATCGGAAGTTCTTCGAGGATTACATCGTTTCGGCGAATGTTAAAAATCGAATTGGATTGCTGCGTATTCGAAACTAAATTGCGATGCGAAAGCATGACACCTTTCGGCATGCCTTCGGAGCCCGAACTGAAAAGAACGACTGCGGTATCGTCGGGTTTGACGGATTTTGCAAAGAGGAAATTGATTGTCCGCGCGGGGAGAAGAGCCGCCGAAGCGAACGCAAAAACCCGATAAATCGGATTGACTAATTTTTCTAAATCTTCGATGCAAATGAGTTTGCAAACCGTTCCGATTTTCAAATAATCTTGTCCGCGGCGCTGCAATTTGTTGAGGAATTCCCAACTCGTTAACACCGTTTTAATTTCGGAGCGTTCAATGCATTTGAGAATGGTATCTAAGCCCGATGTATAATTCAAATTGACACTCGTTTTGCCTGCGGTCCAAATGCCGAGCAAAAGCGAAATTCCTTCGGGCGAAGGCGGAAGCATAAAGCCGACGCGTTCTTCTTTTTTCGCGACTTTGCCGAGAGCGTGCGCATAAATTAACACTTGCTGCATTAAACCGTAGCCGGTCAAATGATTGCCGAGCGGACTGTAAATGGCGACGTGGTGACGCACCCGATGCTTCATCGCTTTTAACCAGAACGGCACAATGGTCGGATAATACGAAAGGGATTTTGCCCATGCGGTCATCGAAAGTTCGCGCAAAATATTTCGCAGTTTTGCAGGATCGGTATCAAGCGGAAATTCTTTGCCAATGCGATGGAAACGATGCGCGTTAATTTTTCGCCAAAGTTCACGCTTTCATCGGCATAGCTATACTTGCTGCCCCAAACTCCTTGAATGTAAAAAGGAATTAAGCGTGCGCTCGTATCTTTCACCGCCGAAGAATAATCGATGGAAAAACGCCCGATGTTGCAAGACTTTGCAAGTTCGCCTTCGGGGAAAATGACCACCGCTTCACCGTGCAAAAGCGCTTTACGAATTTCTGCCATCGCGGGCTCGGGATTTCGCCGATTAATGCGAATTGCGCCGAGGAGTTTTAACACCCAACGAGAAATTCCGTGTTCGGATTTATCTTCGTTCATCGCCATCCGCAACGGCCGCGGACTCGCCATTTGCAAAAGAATCCAATCGATAGCACTCGTGTGATTGCCGAGAAGCAAAACGGGGCCTTCGATCGGAATATTTTCGTTGCCGATAACTTTTAAATTGTAGCGGAAAACGTAATAAGCGCGGAACATGGTGCGCAAAAGCGATTGCGGGAATCGGATAAACGCCCACACGAAAGCAGCGAGCAAAAAGAGCGAGAAGACAAAGAGGAAGGTTTCGCGGTCGATGTGCGTAAATTCGAGAAGAGCCGCTTCGAATGCAACGACGAAAATGAGGAAAAGCATCGTCACCATATTGGATACGGCGACTATGCGACCCGTCGACGCGGGGCGCGAATATTGAAGCAAGAGCGAATTTAAAACCGTTCCGAGTGCGCCAAAGAAAAGTCCGAGGAAAGCGTAAAGCATCCGAATGAGAATCGGATTTTCAACCATCGGAATGAAGAATGCGCAGACACCGCAACCAAAGACCGAAACCGGAATCAGCCCGACTTCGATAAATTGATGCGAAGAACGTGCGGCAAGATAACCGCCGAACATCATTCCCACGGCGGAGAAGACAAGTCCATTGCGCACCACATACAAGAATCCTTCGCTCGAAAGACTTTGCGAAAGCAGTACAAATACTTGGGCGAGTCCCCAGAAAACGGCGAGCCCGATAATGATGACGCGAGAAAGGCTAATATACCACGTCGCATGGAAAATGCGTCCCGGAGAACGGATTTGTAACGATTCGCGTTCGCGTCCTGTTTTCGGAATGAAGAAAGCCGAAACCGCCGAAAGAACAGCCACCCCGACGAAAATCCAAAGCAAATAATCGACGCCGAGAAGAGTTGCCGATTCATTGTAAAGGCTTATCACGCCGACGGATGCGATTAAAGCGCCCGCGAGCATGACCGTAAACATGTGCGCAATTCCCGTCGCAAGATGCTCCGTTCCGAACATTTCTTTGACGACGCCGTAACGCGCAGGGCTTCCGAGCGCAACCGACGACGAAACGAGAAGCACAAACCAAATCGCAATATCGGGAAGTCCAACCGTCCACAAAACACCGATGACGATTGCCCCCGCGACATAACCGAGAGACGACCAAGCGATGACTTTTCCTTTGCCAAATCGATCCGCTAAAAAGCCCGCAATCGGGAAAAGCAAAAGATACGGTCCGTAGAACATCGCCTGCAACATAGCGCTGTAAACCGGAAAAGATTCCGGAGTTGCTACCGAATATTTGAGCCGTTGTTCAAAAAAAAGGAAAAGCCCCATCTGCATAAAAGATGAAGCTAAAACAGTAATCAAAAACGGGATCAAGCCTTTTTTTTGCATGAAAATCCTTGGTTGCCCAGAACTTAGAAATGTTAAGCGTTTGCTAATTCAAGCGCGAGCTTCTTCGAAGCCTTGAAGTCTGCTTTGCCCGTTCCGAGTTTGGGAATCTGCGGAACTTTGAAAGCAAGGCCCGGCACCATAAGAGGCGGAATTCCCGACTTACGCAATGCGCGTAAAACATCGGCAGGTTCCATCTCGGCGCCCGAATACAAGAGCACGACGCATTCACCCTTTGCACTGTCAGGAATTGTCGTCACCATATAATCGAAGCCTTCCAAAATTTTTGTTTCATTGATGCGGATTTCAACTGCACCGAGTGAAATCATTTCGCCACCGAGTTTTGCGAATCGGCTGTAACGATCGACGATTGTTAAGAAACCATCTTCGTCTAAATGGCCTTTGTCGCCGGTACGGTACCAACGTCTACCATCCATTTCGATAATCGCATTCTTCGTATGTTCCGAATCTTTGAGGTAACCCTTCATCACTTGGCAGCCGCCGATAAGAATCATTCCGTCTTCGCCGATGGGCAATTCTTGATTCGTATCCGGATCCACGATTTTATAAAGAGTCCCGCAGAGAGGCATTCCCACCGTTCCCGGTTTGTTGTTCACCTGCATCGTTAAATAATCGTCGAGAAGAATGTTATCCAAATTGACCGATGCCACCGGCGCTGTTTCAGTGCAACCGTAGCCTTCGAAAATTTCCTTGCCGAATTTCAAACGGAATGCGGTAGAAATTTCGGGGCGAAGTTTTTCGGCGCCCGCGATAATCAAACGCAGATACTTAAAGC
>SAMEA104315433__coassemble_1293_pt1 | contig 9935 bp, 9 predicted proteins | sample SAMEA104315433__metabat2_low_PE_037 | metagenome-assembled genome bin SAMEA104315433 (sample SAMEA104315433) | gut metagenome | biome: Monkey gut; feature: monkey-associated habitat; material: faeces | place: China | collected 2013 | reverse complement strand
GAGGCTCGCGCTCGATCGGGTGATGTCGTTTGCGATTTTTACGGCGGTGGGAATTTTACTTTGCGCTTCGCAAATTCGCTATTTGAATGCGGCGCAAGTCGGGGATGCGTTTGCAGAAAGTTTGGGTGTGAATGTGCGGCTTTCGCGGATGGTGGTGCTCTTTGGGGCGAGTCTTCTTGCGGCAGGCGCTACGGTTTATTGCGGACCGATTAGCTTTCTCGGTTTAGCGTCGCCACATATCGCCTTTGGCATTTTTCAATCGTCGAATCATCGGGTGCTTTTCCCGGCGACGGCTTTAGTGGGGACAGCGCTTGCGCTCGTTTCGGGGCTTCCGCAAAATGTGCCGCTTTCGAGTGTGACAAGTCTTTTTGGTGCGCCGATTGTGCTTTGGATTTTTTTGCGTTCGCATCGCGGAGGCGAAAATGTCTAAGGCAATTCTTGCGGCAGAAAATTTTTCGGCGGGTTATGCGAAGCCACTTTTTGAAAGCGCAAATCTCGTTTTGAATGCGGGCGAAGTCGTGTCGCTCGTGGGTCCGAACGGAACGGGCAAAAGTACTTTGCTCAAAAGTTTTGCAGGGCTTTTACCGCCGCTTTCGGGAAAAGTCAATTTGTGTGGAATTCCGCTTGTCGGAATTTCGATGCGGCAACGTTCACAGTGGATTGCTTCGGTTTTTACGCAGGAACATGTGCCGTATGGGATGACTGTCCGCGAATTTGTTTCGCTCGGACGCATTCCGTATTCGGGAATTTTTGACGGGCGAAATGATTCTGACGAAGCGGCGATCGATTCGGCGATTCAAAATGTGCAGCTCGAAAATTTTGTAAAGCGTCGCGTGCAAACTCTTTCGGACGGAGAACGTTCGCGGGTTTTTATTGCGCGGGCGATTGCATCCTCGCCAAAAATTTTACTGCTCGATGAACCGACTGCATTTTTAGATGTGCCGAACATTTTGCGCTTGTTCCGCTTTTTGCAAAAATTGGCCGAGGAAAAACAAATGGCGATTTTACTTTCGACGCATCACGTGGATTATGCGATTCGCTTTTCGCAAAAATTGATAGCGCTCGATGGCAAACGAAAAATTTTTGAAGGCGATGCGGCAGCGGTCAAGTCGGCGGGATTTTTAAGTTGGGCCGAAGAATAATTTTTAAAGGAGAATGAATGCGAAAACAAATCATTTTCTTTTTGTACGCGTTAATTTGTCTGCAGTTTTTAGCGTGCGCCGGAACGAAAACCGAAACAAAAAACGAAAAAGTTCTGCGCGAAGAACATTTTTTGTGGAAGGCAGAAAAAGCGGGCGCGCCCGCCATTTGGCTTTTGGGAAGTATTCATTTGGCGGATTCCTCTTTTTATCCGTTGCCTTCGATTATCGATTCTGCGTTGGATGCTGCAACTTTAGTCGCAGCCGAACTCGATGTTTCCGAGCCCGAGACGATACAAAAAGCGGGTTTGTTAATGGCGCAAAAAGGTGCGCTTGCGCCGGGGAAAAAATTGAAAGAAGTCCTTCCGGATTCGCTGTATTTTCGGGTGGATTCTCTTGTGAGCGCGTGGGGAATTCCGCTTGAAATTTTAGAACCTTTCCGTCCGTGGATGGTCGCAATTTCGCTTTCGGCGTTAGCGATTGAACGCTCGGGGCTTTCGGGAGAATTTGGCATTGACCAAGAAATTTTAGCGCGCGCTGGCGATCAAGGGAAGAAAATTTTTGCGTTAGAAACTCCCGAAGAACAAGTCGGCATTTTTGCCAATGCGGAAGATTCGCTGGGCATTCAATATTTAAAAGCGACTTTGGATGAAATCGCAGTCGCCGATTCGTTTGTTCAAGAAATGGCGAAGGCTTGGAAAATGGGCGACGAAGTAAAAATGCGCGAACTTTTAGATTCGGATAAATCGGAAGATGTTTACGAAGAAGAACTTTATACGAAGCGCAATTTGCGAATGGCCGCGGTCATCGATTCGCTCGCTCTTTCCGGCGAAAAAGCTTTTGTCGTCATCGGTTGTGCGCACTTAATCGGCGAAGGCGATAATGTGTTAAAACTATTGGAAAAGAAGAATTATAAAATCACGAAAAATTAGAAATGGATGATAATGCATAATTAACAATGCACAATCGGAAATGATGACGGCTTCGCCGCGCGAGGGTTTGAGAACTTAGAGCTGAGAACTTTGATCTTAGAAATTCTAAGCTCTAAAATCTAAGTTCTAAGATCTTTTGTCGCCCAGGGGCGCCGCTTCATTTAAAAACGCTGTGAAACTATCGCCCAAGGGCGCCGTCTCTATTTTTCTCTTCGTCTAAATTTCGTTGTTGCGCGACATCTAAGCCGACGCGTTTGGCGAGGGCGTAGAGAGCGGGGCGTTGGATGCCGAAACTTTCGGCGGTGCGGGTGACGGAATAATTGTTTTCTTTTAATTTCGCAAGGATAAATTGGCGTTCTTCTTCGCGCTGCAATTCTTGAAAGGTTTTGTAATCGATGTTTTCCCAGGTGCGAGCGGCTGCGGGGATTGCTTGTTGCGCAAAATTTTTGGTGAAAATATTTTCGAGGGTGAGTTCTTCGCCGTCCATTAAAATGAGCCCGCGGTGAATTGCGTTTTCGAGTTCGCGGATATTTCCCGGCCAATCGTAACGAATTAACGCTTGCATTGTTTCGTCCGAAATTTTGGGAATGAAATTCGGGCGCAGAGAAAATTCGCGGACAAAGTGATTTATCAAATCCGGAATGTCTTCTTTGCGGTCGCGCAATGCGGGCACTTCGATGGGGATGACATTTAAACGGTAAAAAAGATCTTCGCGGAATTTCCCTGCGGCAGCTTCTTTTTGCAAATCGTGATTGGTCGCCGCGATAATTTGCGCTTTGATTTTTTTTGTTTCGTTTGAACCGATGGGACGAATTTCGCCTTCTTGCAGAGAACGTAAAAGTTTCGCTTGCATCGAGAGCGGAATGTCGCCGACTTCATCTAAAAATAAAACGCCGCCGTTTGCTGCTTCAAATAAACCTTTGCGTTCGGAAATGGCGCCGGTAAAAGCGCCGCGGGCGTGTCCGAATAATTCGCTTTCAAAAAGGCTTTCGGTAATGGCGCTGCAGTTGACCGAAACCAAATTGCTCGAAACCGAAGCGATTGCTTTGGCGACTAATTCTTTGCCAACGCCGGATTCGCCGGTGATGAGAACGGTTGCGCCTTTGCTGCGAATCGCTTTGAAAATTGTCTGATAAAGTTTTTTGACCGCGGTACTGTGCCCGATAATTTTTGTGAGCGCTTTGCTAATCGTCGAAACGATTGCCGCTTGTTTTTTTAATTCGTTGACGGCGGTCATAAAGCGCAGACGCAAATCGTCTTTGCTTAAAATATCGCTAAAAAAATTTTGTTGAAATGGAGTTAATTGTAACGGATCCGAGCCGAATCCCAAGAATCGTGTGACGGGGCAAATTTCTCGCAGATTGCGAAATAATGCATCCGGAAAATTGCGGTCCAAATCGACGACGGTAATCGCTGGCAAAAAACGGCGGAAATTTTCCGCCGCATTCATCGTATCCGAAGAAAGAAAAGTCTCATAGCCATCGACGTTCGAAAGCACATCTTCGAGAAAAGAAATGCTTTCGCTCTCTTCGGAAAGGAAGAAAATTCGCGTCTTGTCCATGAGATTTTGCAGTTATTTGCCGAGGGCTTGTGAACGGAGAGTTGCGGCTTCGACCGTGTGCATCAATGTGCCACGGAAACCCGCATCTTCCAAAACTTGAACGCCAGCAATCGTCGTTCCCGCTGGGGACGAAACCATCGCAGAAAGTTCTCCGGTGTCTTTGCCCGACTTCTTTAGAAGTTCTACGCTGCCTTCAATCGTTGCGAGGGTTAACTGCATCGCTGTGGCGCGGGTAAGTCCCATTTTGACGCCGCCGCGGACAAGGCCTTCGATAAATTCAAAGACGTATGCCGGAGCGCTTCCCGAAAGTCCGGTGACCGCATCGATCAAATTTTCGCCGACGGTAACGGTAACGCCGACTGTTGATAAAAGCGATTTGGCAACTTCTAACGATTCGCTTGAAACGCCGTCCGAAGCGATTGCGATTGCGCCTTTTCCAACAGTTAACGGAAGATTCGGCATAACGCGGACAACGTCGCCGTGATTAAATGTCAACGCTGCGAGAATTTTTTCACGAGAAACTCCCGCCATAATGGAAATGATTTCGGGCTTGTTATTCACTTTGCCGTTTGCGCTTGCATTCCATTCGGAAGCGACAAATTTGAAAACTTGCGGCTTGACGCAAAGGAAGAGAACGTCAGCGGCAGCAGCCATTTTTCCGAAGTCGTCAAAACGGATGGCGCCGAGTTCTTCAACCGGTTTTGCGGTTTTGTCAAAAGGTTCAAAGAAGAGAATTTCTTCGGGTTTGTGGCCCGCTTGCAAAAGCCCGCGGAGGATAGCTCCGCCCATGTTTCCGGCTCCAGCAAAAGCAATTTTTTTAGACATCGTTAATTTCTCCTAACCATTCATCGAAGCGAGAAATTCTTCGTTGTTCATTGTTTTAGAGAGTTTGTCGCGCATAAATTCGATGATTTCTGTCGAAGGTTGTTCTTGCAAGAATTTGCGGAGAATCCAAACGCGGCGTAAAGTATCTTCGCTCAAAAGAAGTTCTTCTTTGCGGGTTCCCGATTTGAAAATATCGATGGCGGGCCAAATTCGTTTTTCGGCAATGCGACGGTCAAGAACGAGTTCCATGTTGCCGGTGCCTTTGAATTCTTCGAAGATGACTTCGTCCATGCGGCTTCCGGTATCGATTAAAGCGGTGCCGATAATCGTAAGCGATCCGCCGTTTTCGATTTTACGCGCAGCGCCGAAGAAGCGCTTCGGGAATTGCATTGCGAGAGCATCCACACCGCCCGAGAGAATTTTTCCCGAGTGCGGAATCACGACGTTATTTGCGCGGGCAAAACGAGTAAGATGACGACATCGTTTCCGTATTCTACCAAACGCTTGGCTTTTTCCAAAAGAATTGTCGCCACTTTTGTGTGATGCTCAGGCGGTTCGTCAAATGTCGAAGCGATGACTTCGCCTTTCACATGGCGGCGCATATCGGTCACTTCTTCGGGGCGTTCATCGATGAGCAAAACGAAGAGTTTTACTTCGGGATGATTTTTCGCAATCGCGCTTGCGATGTTTTGCAAAAGAACGGTTTTACCGGTCCGCGGAGGTGCGAGAATAATACTTCTCTGACCTTTTCCGATGGGCGCAAACAAATCCATAATGCGCGTTGAATAATCGTCTTGTTTCCATTCCAAATTCAATTTTTGGTAAGGATGTATCGGCGTTAAATATTCAAAACCGACGCGGTGTTTTGCTTTAATCGGATCTTCGCCGTTAATCGTATCGATGCGGGCGAGTCCAAAGTAGCGTTCGCCTTCGCGCGGTTGACGCAAAAGACCTGTAATCGAGTCACCGCTTTTGAGATCGAAACGGCGAATTTGATTTAAGCTAATGTAAATATCTTCGCTGCTATTTTTATCGCTAGGCAGATAATTCAAATCGATGCTGCGCAAAAATCCGCAGACTTCGCGTTCGTTTTCTTTGATGATTTCGAGAGTGCCTTCTGCATAAATCGGATTGCCTTCGCCCGAAGTCACCGCGAGCAAACGATAAATGAGCGATTGCTTTTTTAAGCGTTTGACATCGGGAATATTTAATGCGGTTGCTTTTTCTTGCAAATCGAACATCGGCGTATTGCGAAGTTCACGCCAATGCTGCATCGCTTCGGCGACCTTTTCCGGATCAGCGGGAGGCGCTTGCAACTGTTCTTCGGGAATATCATCTTGCGGAAGGAAACGGTTGCGGCCGAGTTTATTTTTGCCGAATTTATTGTACTTGTTATTGTATTTGTTGAAGCGATCGTTATTGTTAAAACGATTGTTCTGCTGCATATTTGGATAGCGACGATTATTTTGCATCGCACCTGCGTAAGGCGCATCGGGCATCGGGGCTTCAAACGACGGATTATTTTGGACGGAACTCATGTCCGGCGAATTTTCCGCAGGGACAGAAACTTGCGGCGCTTCAAAGGTTGCGGTCTGAGCATTTTGATCTGCGGGCGCAGAATTTTCTTCCGGGTAAAAATTTGTGTTTTCTGCGGCTTTAAATTCGGATGGCGAAAAATCTTGCGCAGAGGAATCGGTGCTTTCTGCAAAATTTTCTTGCGGTGCAGAAATCGATTCGAATTGCGGCGCAGAATTAAATTGTTGCGCTTGTTCAAACGGCTGCGCTTGTTCAAATTGCGGAGCGGATTCGTAAGAGGGAACCGCACTCTCGGAAGTTGCATGAGAGGCTTCGTAAACGGATTCCGTATCCGCGGCGGGCGTGGCATTCGCCGCTTCGTATGCCGAATCTTGCTCGGGAACGGGCTGTTTCCGAGGACGACCGCGATGACGTTTTTGCGGTTCTTCGACTTTTTGATCCTCGGGGAATGTAATCGGGGCAGCAAGGTCTCCCAACGCAGAAAGATCTGGGGTAGGGGAATCAGGGGAAACCATATCAGAAATCAATTTGACGGATGAAATGCCGTCTGTCTTCTTCGGTCTTGGCACAGGGACTCCTGCGAACTGTGAAAAATAAATAATGAAAATGAAATGGCCATCTTAAACGCGCAAATCAAAAAAATGGAAAAGCTTTATCACTCGTTCAAATTTTCAATTAGGCGGTGACCCAAATAAAAGGAAAAAGCAGAAACGCTTTTTCCGAGACCAAATATAATAGTTTTTGCGCTCGGGCGGTAGAATTTCGAAGTTAAGAGTGTAAAATTTTACAGTTTCGCGCAGAGCTCTTTTGTAAAATCTATATTAAACGCGTGGAATCTTTGGAACGAGTTTTTATTGCCTTGGGCAGTAACATCAAGCCCCGCGGCAGTCGCTTAGCGGAAGCGCGGGCGATGCTTCAAAAAATTTCTCTCGGCGGTTGGGTGGAAAGTTCCATCTATGAAACGGCGCCGATAGGTCCGCAGGATCAAGGAAAATTTTTTAATCAAGTCGTATCGTTCTGGTACGGAAAAGGCCCGCGGAAACTTTTGAATTATCTCAAAGGCGCAGAACTTTTTTTGGGAAGGCATCCGCGCGGACATTGGGAAAAACGGGAAATCGATATGGATTTGCTGTATTATGGCGAATGCATTTTAAATCGGCGTCCCGGTCCGATAATTCCGCATCCGCTAGCTGCAGTCCGCGGATTTGTAATGGTTCCATTCGCAGAAATTTATCCGGATTTTTGCGATCCGCTTCTCGGGAAACCGATTAAAAAAATTTTAGAAGAATTGAAAAATTCTGGCGCCGAAGTTGAATTCAAAAAAGTGGAGACGGACGATGAATGAAGCTTTTATCGGTCAAGCGACCGAAGCCACGATGAAACTGCCCGAACGCGTCCACTTTATCGCTATCGATGGCGTTATCGGAGCGGGCAAATCTTCGCTCGCAAAAATTTTGGCCAAGGCGCTTAGCGCAAATCTTGTGCTCGAACAATTCGAAGAAAATCCGTTCTTAGCGAAATTTTACGAAAATCCCGAAGCGTATGCGTTTCAAACGCAGCTTTTCTTTTTGCTTTCGCGGTTGCGTCAATTTCAAGATGCCTTTGTGCAGAATGATTTATTCCGCCGCAATGTGGTGAGCGATTACACTTTTGAAAAAGATCGCATTTTTGCACTACAAAATTTAACGGACAGCGAACTTGCGATGTATGAAACGGTTTCGGATAATTTATCGAAAGATTTGCCGACGCCGGATTTAGTCGTTTATTTACAAGCGGATGTTTCTACGCTAATGAATCGCATTGCGATGCGCGGACGCGCGATGGAAAAAAATATCGAAGGCTCGTATCTTCGCGATTTGCTCGCCCGTTATGATCACCATTTTTGGCATTATAAAAAAGCGCCCGTGTTAATTATCAACACGAATCAAATCGATTTTGTTCACAATGAAAAACATCTGAAGCTCGTGCTGGATGCGATTGCAGCAGCGCCGACTCAGACAACTTACTTTGCTCCGGAAGGTGGCTAATTTCATGAAAATTGTAAAGACGATTGCAGAACTCCGTGCGGAACTTCTTCCGCTCAAAAAAGCGGGCAAGTCAATTGGACTTGTTCCCACGATGGGAGCTTTGCATGCGGGTCATATGAGCTTGGTCGATGCATCGGCCAAAGAAAATGATGTAACCGTAGTCAGCGTATTTTTGAATCCGATTCAATTTGGAAAAAACGAAGATTTGGATAAATATCCGCGGCGTTTGGAGAAAGACGCAGAATTGGTCGCAGCTCATGGCGGCACATTTGTCTTTGCGCCTTCGAACGAAGAAATGTATCCCGATGGCGACCCGTTAACTCTTGTCCGCGACGAAACGATGGAACGTCTTTATTGCGGAGCTACGCGTCCCGGACATTTCCGCGGCGTTTTAACGGTCGTTACAAAACTCTTTAACATTTCGGGAGCAGACCGCGCTTACTTTGGCAAAAAAGATTATCAGCAAGCGTTTTTGATCAAGCGCATGGTGAAAGATTTGAATATGCCGATTGAAATTCATACGTTGCCGATTGTCCGCGAAGATTCTGGACTTGCGCGTTCGAGCCGCAACGAATATATGAATGACGCAGAACGCAGCGCAGCCGTCGCAATTTCTAAAGCGTTAACAAATGCCAAAGCGCAATTTACCGCTGGCGAAAAAAATGTGAACGTGTTGCGTTCAAAAATTCAAGAAGCGGTGGCGAAAGCGGGTGGCGTCGTGCAATATGTTGAAATCGCAAGCCAGAAAACTCTTCTTGCAAATCAAAGCGGAATTGTCGACGAACCGTCCGTGATTTTAATCGCAGCCTTCTTCGGCAAAACGCGTCTCATCGATAACATCGAACTGTAAATTTTCGTAGAACTTAAATTGAAAAACGCACGGCGAAGCCGTGCGTTTTGAATTGAAATTTCCAAGAGTTTTTACTTTTTCTTCTTGGAGCGCGAAGCGAACCATTCGTCGAAGGTGATTGCGCGATCGACGTAACCGGTCGGCGTGAGTTCGAGAATGCGATTTGCCAAAGTTTCTGCAAATTCATGGTCTTCGGTGCAGAAAATAATCGGACCTTTGTAGGCGACAAGACCGTTGTTGAGTGCGGTAATCGATTCCAAATCCAAGTGCGCAGTCGGTTCATCGAGCATCAACATGTTGGCGTTCGAAAGCATCATTCGGCTGAGCATGCAGCGCACCTTTTCACCGCCCGAAAGAACCTTCGCCGATTTCAGCGCTTCTTCGCCGGTAAAGAGCATTCGCCCGAGGAATCCGCGGATAAAATTTTCATCTTGTTCTTGGCTGAATTGACGCAACCAATCGACGAGAGAAAGATCTTCGCCAAAGAAAGCGTCATTATTCCGCGGGAAATAACTCGACGAAATCGTCGTGCCCCATTTGACTTTTCCGCTCTTGATATTTTCGGGATCTTGAATGGCTTCAAAGAATGCGGTTTTGAGAACGCCGAATTCACCGACGAGAGCGACTTTGTCGCCGCTGCCGAGAGAGAAATTCAAATGTTCTAATTTATTTCCTTCGCCCGCATCAATCGTTAAGTCTTTGACTTCCAAAACGATTTTTCCGGGTTCGCGGTCCATTTTAAAACTGACCCACGGGAATTTGCGGCTCGATGCCGGCATTTCTTCAACAGTCATTTTGTCGAGAAGCTTTTTACGGCTGGTCGCTTGCTTTGCCTTCGAAGCGTTGGACGCAAAACGCTGAATAAACGCTTTGAGTTCGGCAATTTTTTCTTCGGCGCGGCGGTTCTGATCTTTGCGTTGCTTTTGGGCGAGTTGGCTTGCTTCGTACCAAAATTCGTAGTTACCGCCGTAAAGGTTAATGCGCCCGTAATCGATGTCGCAAATATTCGTGCAAACGCGGTTCAAAAAGTGACGGTCGTGGCTCACGACGATCACGGTATTTTCA
>SAMEA104315433__coassemble_1279_pt1 | contig 9990 bp, 10 predicted proteins | sample SAMEA104315433__metabat2_low_PE_037 | metagenome-assembled genome bin SAMEA104315433 (sample SAMEA104315433) | gut metagenome | biome: Monkey gut; feature: monkey-associated habitat; material: faeces | place: China | collected 2013 | reverse complement strand
GGTCATAATCGTCGCCGGATTCGAATTCACGAGGACGATTTTATAGCCTTGTTCGCGCAAAGCTTTGCAAGCTTGAGTGCCCGAATAGTCAAATTCGCAGGCCTGACCAATCACAATAGGGCCCGAGCCGATGATTAAAACTTTATCAATTCCAAGAAGTTTCATGTTTTATCTCCGTTTGTAATTCAAATTGAGGCAAAAAAAAAGCCAAATCCGAAGATTTAGCGTCAAAAAGGAAAATTTCAGAAAAAATGACTGCGCCCGCAGCACAGGGAGCGCCACAGGTGCGTTTTGCCATTTTCAAAATCGCAGTCATCTACTTCTATTTACCAAAGGGGGTTAAACTTGTTACAATATAAACAAAAATGTCGAATTTGTGAACAAAGTTGATTAAAAATGTGAAATTTCTCTTGTTTTTTAGACCGCGAAGAAAATCGAAAATGCGAACAAGTAATTTTGCAGTTGTTTTGAGTTTTCTGAAATATAGGATTGTCAGAGAAAAATATAAATGGTTTAATTGGAGAAAACAAAAGGCCTGCAATATTGCAGACCTTTTTGCGTTTCAATTGTATTTGATTTAAGTTTTGAAATTGCCTAACATATTTTCAATTTCCTTGATTTTGCCTTTGGAAATGCCGAGCTTTCGCATTGCGTCTAAAACATCGTGATGTCCTTTATCCGACCTTTAGCAAGTCCTTTTGCTCGGCCTTCTTTTGCAGCGGCACGGTGGGCATCGCCTGCGCTTACAAAGCCTGCTCGTCGTTTGAAAGCCGACGGAGCAATTCCTTGACTTTAGGAATTGTGGCCTTGAAATCGTCCGGGCAAAAGGCGTATTTTATGGTGATGGCAACAATCGCTGCGGAAGGTGTGTTGTTTAGAATGAGACTTTTTACATTTCTCATTTTTATAGCGTTTCATTCAGGCTTCCGGTGCGGTAGCTTTTAAGGTCTAGGGCTGTGTAGCTAAAGCCTAGCTTTTTGAATTCGCGCTCGATTTGTTCGGCGTTTGCGATTGCCTTTTCGAAATCGCTTGGCATAACTTCGATGCGGGCGATAAAGTTTTGGGCGTTTTCGTGAAGGCTTGTGCTTTCGTGAACCGTTGCGCCTTCGTGAATCCGCACGCGTTTTTGCACAAAGCCTAAAGCGCTAAGGATTTTTTCGCCTTGTTCTATCAGGCGCAATTTTTGCTCGGTGATTGGTTCGCCGTAGGGCACTCGCGAAGCTAAGCACGCGGCCGAGGGCTTACTCCAAGTGGGTAACTGAAGTTCGTGTGAAAGCGTTCGAATGTCTTGTTTTGTAAGGCGTGCAAAGCGAAGCGGACTTTTGATTCCAAGCTCTGTAATCGCGCGCATTCCTGGGCGGTAATCGCCTTCGTCATCGACATTTGTGCCTTCGCAGACTGCGTTTAGCCCAAGATTTTTGGCGACTTTGTAAATGTCTGCAAATGTCGCCTTTTTACAAAAGTAGCAGCGGTCTTTTGGATTTTTTGCAAAGTGCGGAATTTTAAGCTGGTTGATGCTTGTGAAAAATTGCTGGATATTTTCACGTTCGCAAAACGCTTTGGATTCTTCCAAATCAATTGCTGCAAAAGAGGCTGACTTTTCGGTGACAGCGATGGCTGATTCTCCTAAAACATCGTGCGCGACTTTCAATAAAAAAGTAGAATCGACGCCTCCGGAAAATGCAACCGCCACACTTTCAAGCGACTTTAGGTATTCTTTGAGCGTTTCATATTTTTGATGTAGCTTATCCATATTTTATAATGATTAATCTTGATAAATTAAAGGCTGTCTCTTTTTAATTTTTCGACATATTCGTCGATAATGCGAAGCTGTGCTGGAATGTCGATGCCTTGCGGACACTTGGGGCTGCATTTGCCGCATCCGGTGCAGTGGTTTGCCTGGCGAAGTTTTGGGATGCTTCGGTCGTAGCCGACTAAAAATTCCTTGCGAGCTTTGCGGTAATTTTCGTCGTTGATGGAATTTGCGATGCGGCCTTCGTTTACGCACTTGTTGTAATGCACGAAAATCCCTGGAATGTCAAGTCCGTATGAACATGGCATGCAATATTTGCAGTTGTTGCAAGGGATTGTGGGGTATTGCGTCATGATGTCTGCGGTCTTGTAAAGGAATTCAAATTCCTCGTCGGTTAAGGGTTTGAGTGGCGAGAAGGTGCGCAAATTATCTTGCAAGTGTTCCATGTAAGTCATGCCCGAAAGCACCGAGAGCACTCCCGGGAAACTTCCGACAAAGCGAAATGCCCAGCTTGCAATGCTTGCGTTGGGGTCGCGCTGCTTGAGGCGTTCTACCACATGGTCGTGAACGTTTGAAAGGCGGCCACCTAAAAGCGGCTCCATAATTGTTGCCTGAATGTGTCGCTTTTCGAGTTCTCCGTAAAGGTATTCGGCGTTGATGTTTTTGACGCGCGTCGAAATTTTTTCAGCGTATTTCCAGTCCAAATAGTTCATCTGGATTTGTGCGAAATCCCAATGGACTTCGTCGTGCAATTTCATCATGTAATCAAAGACTTCGACATGACCGTGGAATGAAAATCCAAGGTGCCTGATGCGGCCCGCTTCGCGTTCCTTGAACAAAAATTCGAGGAGTCCGTTGTCCAAAAAACGCTTTCTTAAAAACGGCATGCCGTCGCCACCGCCTACGGTGTGTAGCAAGTAATAGTCGATGTAATCGGTCTTTAATTTTTTCATGGAAGTGTGATACATATTGACCGAGGCATCGTAAACTTCTTTTGGGCCCATGCCGTCTTGAACATAGCGGTAGTTACTCATCTTGGTTGCAATCGTGTAACTGTTACGCGGATGGCGGCTGAGGGCTATGCCTGTCGCGTCTTCGGATTTGCCCTTCATATACGGAGGAGCGGTATCAAAATAGGTGACGCCGTGCGCGATGGCGTGGTCGACAAGTCGGTTTACCATTTCCTGGTCGATTTCATCGTTGTCATCGGTCGGAAGGCGCATCATGCCATAACCTAAAAGCGAAACTTTGTCGCCTTTGTTTGATGTGCGGTAAGTCATTTCGCCTGTCGGATCAAGGCCTGCGCGCGGGCTCATGGCAGCTTCTCTTTCTGAAGTAAAGAACTTGCAACCTTGTAATGCAGAGCCTGCAATGCCTGCGCCTACGGCACTTAAGCCTGCTAATTTTAAAAACTCGCGACGATTGATTCCTTCGTTTTTATTTGTCATGATAAACCTCCTTAAACTTTGCGGTGAACTTCGTGGCCTTCGACATAGATTGCGCTTTTCGGGCGTGCGGGGCAAAGGTTTTCGCACGCGCCGCATCCAATGCAGCGCTCCGTATTAACAACTGGAATTTTATGAAGCGTTGGATTGTTTGGGTCTGGCGAGACCATTTGAATCGCTCCTGTGGGGCAGTGCCTTGCGCAGTTTCCGCATTCGACACCGTCTCTTGTTACAATGCACAAGTCGTATTGCCATACGGCATGGCCCACTTGCGTCGAGGATTTTTCGGCAAGTGAAATTTTTTGAATCGCGCCTGTGGGGCAAATGGTTGAACAGCGGTTACATTCGGGGCGGCAATACCCGCGCTCGTAACTCACGGTGGGTTTCATGTCTTTGCCTGCGCGCAAAACGTTGTTTGGGCAAGCGGAAATGCATAGCCCGCAAGCGGTGCAGTGGTTTTTCAAGTTGATGATGCTTTTTGCGCCGGGCGGCACAATTTCGCCAATGCGTTCGGGAATGACTTTATCTTGAATGGGGGCAAGGCCGCCATCGCCTTCTTCGCTCTTTTCTTGGGCGCGAACGCCAGTGAGGGTTCCTGCTGCAAGGATGGTTGCCACACTGATAAATTTGCGGCGGCTATCGTCAACAGTTTTAACGCTTTCTTTTTTTACTTCGTTTGTATTTTTAACGCTAGAATTTTCATTTTGCGATTCTCCAAAACGGCACTTGTAACTGATGGCTTTTTTGTGGCAGTTTTCGATGCAGTTCATGCAGCTTACGCAGCGGCTGTAATCAAATGTCCCTGTTTTAGAATCGATGCAGGAGCCTTTGCAATTGCGCTCGCAAGTCCCGCAATGAATGCATTTGGACTTGTCAATCACCGGGCGAAAAATCGAGAAGCGAGAAATAAAGCCGAGAAATGTTCCCACCGGGCAAACGGTATTGCAGTAGGCGCGCCCTTTGAAAAACGCAAAAGTTCCAATCAGCACAAAAGTTAAGATGGCGATTGCAAACGGTAAAACGCCCTTCATCCAGACATCGACAGAATAAAAAGTGTAGCTGTCCATGCGCTCGGCAAAGTAGGCGAGTGCGTTGTTTGCAAGTTTATAAATCGGCGAAAAAATGTAAGTGGCGATGCGTCCGTAAGCGCTGTAAGGCGCAATGATGGCGGCAACTGATGAAGATATGGCAAACACGATAATGAATGCGGCTAAAATTCCGTAGCGTGCGATGCGATGTTCCTTGACGAATTTAAAGCGGCCGCGCTTTGCTTTTTTGCGCTTGCTTCCAAGCCACGAGAAAATGTCCTGGAAAACGCCCAAGGGGCAAATGACCGAGCAATAAACGCGCCCAAACAAGAGCGTAAGCAACACCACGAATAAAATGGCGGCTGCGTTTAGCGCAAGGACTGCGGGCAAAAACTGCGTCTTGGCTAAAAAGCCAAAGTAGTTGTGAATCGTTCCTGTAAAATCAAGGAACAGAAGCGTCACCAGTGCATAGCACAGGAGCGCAAGCGTGATTCGGATTTTTTTTAGCATTGTGTGTCTCCATTTTTTTTGAAAATCGGTCAAGACTTTTCAGCTAGAATTTTCGATTTAATTTCCGAAATCGAAAGTCCCGTTTTTTCGGCGATTTCTTTCAGGTCGTCAAATTCCAGCTTTACTTTTTTGATGTCTTCAAAAGTCGATTTTTTGAGCCGGACTTTTCCAAAAGGCGTTTCAAGCTCTTGCATTTCGCGGCTCATGCAGTTGCGTTCCACAGGAATTCGCCTGTAGCCAATTGTCGATGTGTGCTTGAAAAGCGCGCGTTCGACTGCGTGCAAATTCGCATCGTCAACGATGGCTCGCAAAATGACGCCCGGGCGGCTCTTTTTCATAAAGCATGGCATAAAGTGGACATCGCGTGCGCCGGCTTCAAAAAGCTTGTCCATCGCGTACCCCAATTCTTCGGGCGTGGAATCGTCGATGTTGCTTTCGAGAATGTAAACATGGCAGTCTTTGGGGTCGTTTCCTGCGTGGGGCGATTCTTCGATAATTTGTGCGCGCAAAAAGTTTGCATGATGAAAGTCGCGCTTTCCAAGACCTATGCCCGATTTTAAAATCTTGTAGCCTTCGGGGAGCGTTTCGCGCGTGCGAATTGCGGCAACAATTGCAATCCCTGTGGGCGTCACCATCTCGCCTTTTGTTTCAGTTATATGTAATGCAATGCCTGCAGCTTCTGCAATGTTTGAAACGGCAGGAACTGGAATCGGGAGGTTTCCGTGCTGCGTTGTGACAAAGCCAGAGCCTTCGCAAAGCCCCGTCACGACACAGTCGGTAATGCCTAAGTCATCAATAAGGACTGCGGCAGAAACAATATCGACGATGGAATCAATCGCACCCACTTCGTGAAAGTGAACTTCATCTTTTGAAACGCCATGCGCTTTCGCTTCGGCAATTGCGATGATTTCAAAAATGCGGTGTGCAATTTTTTTTGCGTGTTCATTCAGATTTCCGCGGTCGATGATTTCAAAAACTTCGGACAGGTGGCGGTGTTCATGATGATGATGCGAATGTCCGTCGATATTTTCGTGAGAATGCTCGTGGTGATGCTCAACATAGCCTTCTTCGTGGCTTTCGATATCGTCTGCGCTGTGTTCATGCACATGAACTTCAAAGTTTAATCCTGCGATGCTGTAGCTTGTGCCGCGCGTAGCGTGTATATGCACGCCGTCTAAATGCAAGCTTTCAATGGCTTCATTTAACTTGTCTAGGTTTTCGCCTAAATCCAAGAGCGAAGCCACCGTCATGTCGCCGCTAATGCCGCAGGATCCATCAAGATAAAGTATTTTAAACATTTTAAGTTCCTCGATTTAAAGGCTTTTGCCTTAAAGTTTTCGTTAAAGTTCTTGTTAAAATTTTTGCGTTAATTTTCGTCGTTTAATTTCTTTGTATGAAATTTTGAAAAGAAAAGTCCAATTTCAAAAAGCAAGTAAGTAGGCGTTGCTAAAATGACTTGGCTTATAATATCGGGCGGCGTAAGGAGTGCCGAAATCACCAAAATCACAATCAAAACATAGGGTCGTTTAGACGCAATCGTTTTGTATTCCACGATGTCAGTGCGGATTAACGCGTAAGTCACCAGCGGAAATTGAAACATGCAACCAAAGGCAAGCGAAAGCCAAATCGCAAGCGACACCACATTTTCAACGCTAAAAATCGGCTGAAGCGAAGGGTCCGAAAAGCTGAGCCCAAACTTCAAGATAATCGGAATGCAAGTGACAAGGCAAAAGCAGACTCCGCTTGCAAATAAAAGGCTCGAAAGTAAAACCGTCGAGCGGATAAATTTCTGCTCGTTTTCGTAAAGCGCTGGCGTTATAAATTTCCAAATCTGGTAAGCGATATATGGAAAGCAAATGATCACATCAAAAAGAAGTGAAAGCTTGAGCTGCAAAAAGAAAACTTCCATCGGAGAAAAATAATGCAGCGGCGTTTGACATTCTTCGACAATGCGCGCAGTCAAAAAATCAAGCGCATAAGGCGAACAAAGAAACATCGGAACAAGTCCAATGCCAAGCGCTGCAAGGGACTTGATTAAAACAGAGCGCAGAGCCTCTAGGTGGTAAACTAGAGTTTGCGTTTTGTCGTTAAAGTTTTCCGATGAATCTTGTTTCATTAGGCACTCTTTGTGGAATCGTTTGTGTCAACTTTTGCTGAATCTTTTGCTGCCGATTCGCCCGCTTTGTCGACAGTTTTTTCTAAGTCGGCAGCTTCTTTTTCAAGCGCATCCTTTGCCTTTTTGTATTCGTATTTGGCTTTGCCAAGCGAACGCGCAAGTTCTGGAATGCGTTTTGCTCCAAAGAGCAGTAACACGACGACTGCGATTAAAATGATTTCTGGAATTCCAAGCGACATAATGCCTCCTTTAAATTTCAATCAAGTGGTAGTTGCGATTTCCCATCTTGAGATTTTCCATCGCGGTTAACTGGTGTAATCCTTCGCGACTTTCGATGCGTTCCTTTAAATCGTGAAGTTCATTTTCGGGAAGTTTATACACCATATCGATGCTAGCTTGGTCAACCGCCAAAATGTCGGTCGAAGCTAAAATCCCGATATCGCGTGCGGTAGGTTCAGCAGCGGCAACACCTGCGCAGTCGCAGTCGACAGACATGCGGCGAAGCACATTGATAAAGCACATCTTGCCCTTGAAAAAGTCACAAGTGGCTTTAGCGCTATCCGCCATCGTTTCCATGAAGAGTGCGCCCGTTGTTTTCCAGCCGGCTTCTCCGCCAGCTTTTATTTTGGTGGGACCGTTTTTCACATATTCGTGAATCATCTTTTTGCAAAGTTGTCCGCCCGCGCAACCGATTGCGATGTTTTTCATGGAGCCGCCAAAACCGCCCATGGCATGCCCCTTAAAATGTGTGAGCACAATCATTGAATCGTAATTCAGCATGTGCTTTCCGACAGCCATTTACTTGAAGATTTTTCCGTCCTTCACAGGAATCATCGTTTCGCCATCTTCGTCCATGATGTCGACCGGGCAAAAAGTCCAGCCGTTCACTTTCAAGGTTTCGCGGTGGTCTTTGGTCGTGTAGCGGTCGCCTTTATACCAAGTGTTTGTTTCGACGATTGCACTGTTGGGGACTTGCGCCTGGAATTGTTTTACCCAATCGCGCGGCAAAATATTTGGCCCATGCTGTTCGCCGGTGTGTAACTTGATTGCCACTTTTCCAGAAATATTCTGGTTCACTTTTTCGTAGAGTTTGATGAGTGTTTCTGCATCGAGTTTATTTGAAAAATAAACGTTAGACACCGTGTTTCCCTTGATGTTTGAAACAGCGGCTTCGGCTGTCTTTGCGATGAGTCCGTTAAAAATGGCGCTTCCTGCAAGGACTCCGACCGAAGTCTTTAAAAAATCTCTGCGATCCATAATGCAATCCCTTAATTGTGAATTTTAACGCTTGCAGGAATTTCTTTGCGGACTTTGTAATCGTCAAACATCATTTTGAGTGCCCACGCAAGCGTAATGAACGCCGACATCGAAACGCCAATCGTTGCAATTTCATGCATCATCGTCTCGATGCCTTCGGGAGTTTGCGCCGCCGTAAAGAACGGATACGAAAGCATGAGTTCGCCATTCATAATGTGATCGATGATGAGAGCGCCTGTCGTTACCCAAAGCCATGTGGCAAGCACTTTTAACTTTTGGTAGAACGGCTTTTTTTCGCTTGCGCTGACCGCTTCGTGCAAATCCTTGGACTGCTTTGCTGCGCGGTATTCAAGCGCGATGGTGGTAAGTGTTACGAGGGCAGCTTCTGCCATAGGGACTGTAAAGCAAGACATATTATCTCCTTGATTTATTTTTGTTGAACAAGTTTGTTTGCACACCGTAAAATGCGGCATGCGCTTAAGGCTGCGCCAAAACCGTTGTCGATATTTACCACCGACATGCCTTCGGCACAAGAGTTTAACATGGAAAGTAATGGCGCAATTCCGTTGAACGAAGCTCCATAACCAACCGATGTAGGAACCGCAATCACAGGCGCATCGGTAAGCCCAGAAATTACGCTTGCAAGTGCCCCTTCCATGCCGGCAATTGCAATCACGACATTCGCCGTTCGAATCTCTTCAATCTTTGAAAGTAAGCGGTGAAGCCCAGCGATGCCTACATCAAAATGACGCGAAACAGATGCTCCAAAAAATTCCGCCGTTTGCGCCGCCTCTTCGGCAATGGGCAAGTCCGCAGTTCCCGCACAACAAACCGCAATCTTTCCCGGCAAAGTCGGAGCCTTGCGCAAATCCGCGCGGTAAGAAATAATCCGTGAAGTTTCGTTATAATGCGCAGCCATGCCGCGCTCTTGAACAAATTCAAATTGCTCCTTACTGCAACGCGTGCCAATCACAGAACATCCATCTTCGTGGAACTTCTTTAAAATCAAAAGAAGCTGCTCGCAAGTTTTCCCCGGGCAATAAATCGCCTCGTCGGTGCCGGTGCGCTTTCCGCGAGAAATATCGAGTTTTGCAAATCCAATATCGTCGTATAATTATTTCATGCCTATAAATATACGACTTAAAGTCAACTTGAAGTCAAGGGGTAAAATGAAAAAAAAATGAAAAATTTTTTGAAAAAGTTTGATTTTGGGAAAATAAGTTCGTTGAACTGTGACTCTATTATGCTCCACAAAATTGTAGATTTCTACAAGAAAATGGAGTATTATTAGCTAATTTGCAAAAAATCCCAAGAAAGAGCTTCGCTTTTGGCCATTGGCGATTCGTTTCAGAAAATTATCATCACATACGATAGAATCCCGTGCCACTACGATGATAACGGATTTTTATACATCTCTTTAAAAGAATTCTTACTAGAAGACCCATTTTAATGACAACATTTTAAGAACGCAATTTTTTTTGTCATCCTTCACTGCATTCCGTTCAGGAAGACTTCCAACGAAATCTTCCCGAAAATCTCTCGTCTGGTTTCTATACTCTAACTTCTAATTGCCCGCGAAGAGGGCTGAACTTTTGCCTTGCAAAAGTTCACTAATTCCTCATTAAGTACGGCAAAGCCATGCGCATCGTGTCATCCTGAACTAAGCCATAGGCGTAGCGAACGGATCTAGCATTTATTATTTGGCGAAAAATATGAACTAGGAGCTCGCACCTGGGTTTTAAAACTACAGCTTGCGGATTTCTGCTTCGGAAAGAGAAGTGTAACGCACGATTTTATCAATCGGTTCTTCGCTTGCAAGCATTTCCTTTGCCATTTCGCGAGCTTTGTTCAAAGCTCCCGCAGCAGTTCCTCTCGCAATGC
>SAMEA104315433__coassemble_1266_pt1 | contig 10034 bp, 8 predicted proteins | sample SAMEA104315433__metabat2_low_PE_037 | metagenome-assembled genome bin SAMEA104315433 (sample SAMEA104315433) | gut metagenome | biome: Monkey gut; feature: monkey-associated habitat; material: faeces | place: China | collected 2013 | reverse complement strand
ATCATTTCGCCGCCACCTTGGAGCGGTGGCATCGATTCTAAAATTTCATATTTTCCGTAGAGCACGCCGATTCCGGTTGGACCGTACATCTTGTGTCCCGAAAAAGCGAGAAAGTCGCAGTCTAAATCTTGCACGTCAATTTTTTTGTGCGGTGCGCTTTGCGCGGCATCGACGAGAATTTTAATTTCTGGATCAATTCCGCGGACGATTTTAACGATTTCTTTTACCGGATTTTCGGTTCCAATCGTATTGCTGATTTGCGCAAAAGCGACGATTTTCGTTTTGCCTTTGACGATGAGCTCCGGAATTTTTTCGAGAATTAAATCGCCATCGTCGGCGACGGGAATCACTTTGATTTTGGCTCCGCATTCTTCGGCGATGAGCTGCCACGAAACGATGTTTGCGTGATGTTCCAAGGCGCTGATGACGATTTCATCGCCGGGCTTTAAGAATTTACGCCCGTAACTCCAAGCGACGAGATTGATGCTGTCTGTCGTTCCGCGGGTAAAAATGATTTCGTTTTCGGCGCGGGCGTGGATGAATTGCGCCACTTTTTTGCGGGCGGATTCGTAAGCGTCCGTTGTCTGAGCTGCCATCGTGTAAACGCCGCGTTTAATGGAGCTGTAATGTTTGCGGTAAAAATTATCCATCGCATCGATGACGAATTCCGGTTTTTGCGTGGTCGCAGTACTGTCTAAAAATGCAAAAGGCTTTGCATCGTGATCGTGGAGCGCTAAAACAGGAAATTGACTACGGATTTCATCAATAGGATAATTCATGCGCAGAAAATAGAAAAGTTTATGAGCTCAATTTTTCGGGAGTAAAATTTTTTTGCAAAAACAATTAAATTCTAGTTTGAAAATGTTATATTCCGTAATATGCTGCCTTGGAGTAGCTTTTAGGATTGGAATATGTTCAATATTAAAATACAATGCTGTGCCCTCATCTTGCTTGTCGTATTGCATTTGTTATTCCGTCCTTATCGCAAATTAAATACGCTGCCGAATCGCGTTTTTCAAGTTACCTATTATATAATTCTTGCGGGACTTATTGCGGATATTCTTTCCGTTTTCTTGATTACTTATCAAGATCGATTGCCAAAAATTCTCGTCGAAGTCGAAGCGAAAACTTATTTGATTAGCTTAGAATTGACAGCACTTCTCGGGCTTTTGTATCTCATTTCAAGCGTGACGAGTAAAATGGAAAAAATCCGAAAATGGATTCGAATCAATTTTGGCGTCGCAGCATTTTTTGTGATTTTAATTTACGTGCTCCCGATTCATCTCGTCGGCGAAAATAACGGTGAAATCGTTTACAGCAGTGGACCTTCTGCACTTGCTACTTATATTTCTGCCGCTTATTTTTCCATTTTCGTCGTCCTTGCTTTGGTGACGAAACGGAAACTTCTCCCCACAAGACAGCACCGCGCGATTCTTATGTGGTTTTGTCTTTGGATGGTCGCTTCCATTATTCAATTTTTCAATCCGGAACTTTTGCTCGTCGGTTATGCGGGCGCGCTCGGCATTATCATAATCTTTTTCCAATCCGAAAATCCCGAACTTTATTTGGATCGGTATACAGGTCTTTTTAATTCGATGGGATTTTTCCGTTATATGGATGAAAATTATAATGCCAATCAAAAATTATCGGTGATTTCGATTCGCTTTGAACAGACTGTGGGACATGAACATTCGAGCGATTATTCGAATAATATCGTCACCTCTGCAGCCAATCAATTCTTGTCTTTGCGCAGTGCAAAAGTTTTTAAAATGCTCGAAGACGAAGTGCTCATGATTTTCCGCGATGCCGAAGAAGCGCGCCGAATTTTGGAACTTCTCAAACGCGATTTGCCGGTAAAGATGACGATTCGAAATATCGTAACGGTCGTCTTTGTCGAAGATACGCGTTATGTCAAATCGTCGCAAGAACTTTTGGATTTGATTACTTATGCGCGGGCATCGAAAACGGATTTGTCCACGCGGAATTTTATCACGGCGGATGAATCGCTTACGCAAAGAATGTTTGCAGAAAAATTGATGAATCAGCAAATTCAAGAAGCGATTGCTGAAGACCGCATCAAAGTTTTTTATCAGCCGATTTTTTCTATCTGCGAAAATCGTTTTGTGAGCGCCGAAGCGCTCGTGCGCATTGAAGATGAAAATGGAAAAATTATTTCACCGGTGGACTTTATTCCCATCGCCGAAAAGAACGGCTTAATTATGGACATCGGACGCCGTGTTTTTGAAAAAGTTTGCCATTTCTTTGTGGACAAAAAATTGGAATCTTTTGGCATTCAATATATCGAAGTGAATTTGTCTGTCATTCAATGTGCCGATGAATTTTTGGCGCACGAATACGGACGCATTATGGAAAAATTCCGCATTAAACCATCGTGCATCAATTTGGAAATTACAGAATCCGCATCGCTTCATGCCAAGCAAATTTTGATAAAAAATATGCAGCAACTTTTGGATTATGGTACATCATTTTCTCTCGATGATTTTGGTACGGGAAATTCGAATTTGAATTATATTGTCGATATGCCTGTGCAAATTGTCAAATTTGATCGCAGCATGATTCAGTCGTATTTTACAAGTCAAAAAGCAAAGTATGTCATGGACGCTGCCATGCAAATGATTCACGGTATGGAATTGGCGATTGTCGCCGAAGGCATTGAAACCGAAGAACAATACAATGCGATGAAAGAAATTAAAATTAGTTACATTCAAGGTTATTATTTTTCAAAGCCGCTTCCCGAAGAAGAATTCTTGGATTTTTTGCGCGAAAAACAGCCCGCTTAAATTGCAGAAAACGATACGGAAAATTGGAAAATTGCACGGCGAAAAAGGGTGCGATTTTTTATATTGTGAATATGAAAAAAATTATTTTGATTCTTCTTTTTATTGCGGCATTTGTTCAAGCGGCTGCACCGAAAATTTCAAAAGCTTGCTCCAAATCAAAAGGCGAAAAAGCTTGTTCGGAATCTCTCATTCAGTTAGCAGAACAAGGAAAAGCGGGCGATACCGCAGCGATTGATTTGTTCGGAAAAACATTGACTGCGGTGCGGAAAAATAAAGCGTTCATGAAACCGGTCATGATTAAAGTCGATACTTTTCTTTGGGAAAATTGCAAAAAGAAAGAACGCGACGCTTGCTTAGAAGCGTGCACTGTTCGCACCGATTCTTCTTTTACTCGCGAAGATGCTCCGGATTCGGCGACTTGTGCTGCGAACCCGCAAAAGTTAGTTGCTAAAAAAGTAAGCGTTCCGACGCCATCGCCGATGAAAATTTTCATCGATTCGCTTTCGACGGATGTCTTTTGGAATTCTTCTTTTGAACTCGCAAAAAATTGGCGCATAGCGATTGCGGATTCGATTATTCCGAGTTTAGATTCGGCGCAAGCGTTTTTGCTTTCGGCGGATCCCGCAGATTTTATCAGCGCCCGTCGGAAATTTCATTTCTGCGCTGCTTATGGCGATTCGCTCAATGCCCGCTTGGATTCGTTGCAGGCACCTGTTCGTTGCCCTGTCATCGGAAGCGTTGTAGATTCGCGGGATAATCAAAGTTATCGCATCGAACGATTCGGTGAAAAAATTTGGATGATCGATAATTTGAATTTTGACATTCCCGATTCTTCGGCTTGCTATGATGGCGATTCTTTAAATTGCGAAAAATATGGAAAATTATACACATTTGCTGCGGCACAAAATGCGTGCCCCGAAGGATTTCATTTAGCGACGGACGAAGATTTTGATGCGTTAACGCCGATTGATGTTGCAGAATTTGCGGTGACGATTGTCTTTGGCGGTTACTTTAATCAAAACGGAATTTGCGCGCTTTCGGGCGAAGGCACTTATTTGTGGACGGCAACCGAAGAAGATGCGTCTCGCGGATTTGTGCGCAATCTTTTCTCCGATGCGACAGCACTTGACAAAGCTTCTGTCGATAAACGTTACGGCCTTTCTGTCCGCTGCGTTCAAGAATAATTTTCGCCGAGAAGAAAATGGAATTTCGTCCGAGTTGTTCCCGAGAAACGTGGAAAAATCGTTTAGCGCTCACGCAAAAAGTGCGCGCTTTTTTTCAAAAGAGAAATGTACTTGAAGTCGAAACGCCTGTGCTTTCGCGGGCGAGCGGAACCGATGCGCATTTGGATTATTTTGAAACTATCGGAAAGCCTTCGCGTTATTTGATGACGAGTCCGGAATTTCATTTGAAGCGTTTACTCGCCGCCGATTTCGGGGACATTTTTGAAATCGCACACGCATTCCGTTTAGACGAAGTCGGGCGCAAACACAATTCGGAATTTGAACTTGTGGAATGGTACCGCGTCGGAATGCATTACGAAGAATTGATGTGCGAAGTCGAAGATTTAGCGAGTGAAATTTTAGGGAAAATGGTGAAGGCGGAACGGCTTTCTTTCCGCGAAGCGTATCGGCGTTATGCGCAAGTGGATCCGTTTACGGCAACGCGAGAAGATTTTCGTCAAGCATTAAAAGCAAATCAAGTTCCCGATGTCGAAGGTTCTGATTCATTTTCCCGCGAAGATTTTTGGGATTACTTAATGGTCACCGTAATCGAACCGCATTTGGGAAAGGATTCTCCACAATTTTTAATGGATTATCCCGAAAGCGAAGCAGCGTTAGCGCAGACCTATTTGAACGCAAACGGCGATCGTGTGGCAAAACGTTTTGAACTTTATATTCAAAATATGGAGCTCTGCAACGGTTACGAAGAACTCACCGATCCTCAAGAACAGAGACGGCGATTTGAAGCGGACATCGCTTGGCGCAAAGCGAATGGAAAACCGATTCCCGCAATCGATGAACGATTCTTGGCGGCGTTAGAACACGGAATGCCCGCGGCTTCGGGAGTCGCCATGGGACTCGATCGTTTGTTTATGCTTGCACTTGGAAAATCAAAAATCGAAGATGTCGTCTTGTTTATGGACGACAATTCTTAGCGGCGTCGCCTAAGGCCCGTTCGATTTGGCTTCGGACGATTTCGTCATTCAGAGGGCCGACTTCCCGCAGTTTAATGCTTCCGCTGCTGTCGATTAAAAAATGGGTGGGGATGGCCCTCGGGTGCCCGAATTTCTTCATCAGCTGAAAATCCCAATAGACGACGGGATACGGAATTTGTTTTTCGCGGACAAATTCTTTCATTATTTTTTCGTCGTCATCTTCGTTGATTCCGATGACATGTAAACCGCACGGAGAATAGTCAGCATAAATTTTTTTGACGAGAGGAAGTTCTGCGTTGCAGTAGCTGCACCACGATGTGTGAAATACAAAAAGGGTGACGCCTTCGTAACCTTCAATGCGTTCGGGAATGCGGTCGTAGGCGGCGTCGCTGCAAGCCGCACAGAAAAGCGCCGAAATGAGGGATGCGCCTAAAAGGATTTTTTGAAAGTTGAGCATTGTATAAACAATTTAGTTATATTCAAAACATGGCTTACAATATTCAAGATCTTCTTTCTGAAATGGTGAAACGCGGCGCTTCGGACTTGCACATTACGGCGGGAATTCCTCCGATGCTCCGCTTGGCGGGAAAGCTTGCTCCGATGGGAACGGAAACCCTGAAACCGGACGAGACGATGCGCATGACTTACAGTCTGATGAACGAACTCCAAAAAAAAGCGTTTGAACAGAACAAGGAATGCGATTTTTCTTTTGGCATTGCGAATCTTGCCCGCTTCCGGGCGAACGCCTATCTGCAGCGCGGTTGCGTCGCCTTGGCTCTTCGAATTATTCCTCTTGAAATCAAGACGTTTAAGGATTTGGATTTGCCGCCGATTATTGCGGAATTTACCACGCGTCCGTCGGGACTTGTGCTCGTGACAGGTTCTACAGGTAGCGGTAAATCGACGACTCTTGCGGCGATGATTGATAAAATCAACAAAGAACGCCACGAACATATTTTGACGATTGAAGACCCGATTGAATTTTTGCACAAACATCAGAATTGTATGGTGAACCAGCGCGAAGTGGGAAACGATACGAAGAGTTTTTCGCAGGCGCTCAAAATGGCTTTGCGCCAAGACCCCGATATAGTGCTCATCGGCGAAATGCGTGACTTGGAAACGATTCGCGCAGCGTTAACGATTGCAGAAACCGGTCACTTGACTCTCGCAACACTTCATACAAACTCAGCAGTGCAAACGATTAACCGTATCGTCGATGCCTTCCCGCAAGGAGAACAACAAACGGTGCGAACGCAACTTTCGTTTGTGCTTCAAGGCGTTGTGTGTCAGATGCTTTTGCCGAAAATCGGCGGCGGTCGCGTCATGTGTTACGAAATCATGAATGTGACTCCGGCAATTCGCGCTCTTATCCGCGACAATAAATCGCATCAAATCGGATCGATGATTGAAATCGGTCAGAAGTTCGGGATGAACACGATGAATATGCGTCTTGCAGAACTCGTGCGCCAAGGAAAGCTCGAACACTTTGAAGCGGTCGCCAAATCTCCGGATCCGAATCAGCTCGAAAAAGAACTTGAGAAATTGGGAGTTTAATCCATGCCTGTTTTCCTTTATAAGGCGCAGAATACTCAAGGGAACCAGTTTAATGGGAAAATTGAGGCGAAGGATAAAAACGAAGCGGAATCGCTTTTACGTCGCAAGCATTTAGTGGTCGAAAGCGTTAAGCGGAAACCGCTCGAACTCAAAATTCAAATCGGTTCGGGCATTAAGTCAAAAGACATTTCCCGCTTTACGCGTATGTTCAGCTCGATGACTTCGGCGGGCCTTCCGATGTTACAATGCTTGACGATTCTCGAAGAGCAAATGGATAATCCTGCGATGCGCGATGTGGTGCATAAACTCACGATGTCGATTAGCGGCGGTTCTAGCCTTGCCGATGCATTAACGCAGCATCCGAAAGTCTTCGATAAATTGTATTGTAACATGGTCGCAGCCGGTGAAGCGGGCGGTATTCTCGATGGCATTTTAATGCGTCTCGCTGACTATCAAGAATCCAATGAACGCTTGGTGCGCAAAGTGAAAAAAGCGCTTACGTATCCGGTGATGGTCGCAGTCGTCGCCGTGGTCGTCGTGATTTTGATGCTTTCGTTCGTGGTGCCTACATTTGCCGCTTCGTTTACAGAACTCGGCGGTGAACTTCCGGGTCCGACGCAATTCGTGATGGACCTTTCGGATATTATCCGCGATTACGCTGCCTTCTGGATTTTGGGTGCGGTTTCGATTATCGTCGCCTTTAAAGTCGTGATGAAAGTGCCCAAGCTCCATTTTGCGTTTGACCGCTTTTTGTTAAAAGTGCCGAAAGTGGGCGACTTGCAAATCAAAAGTGCGGTGGCTCGTTTTAGCCGCACTCTTGGAACTCTTTTGAATGCGGGCGTTTCGGTGACAGAAGCGTTGCAGGTAACAGCGAAAACTTCGGGTAACTCGGTTGTTGAAGCGGCGATTATGAAAATTGCCGTGGGACTTGCCGGCGGTAAAAGTATCGTAGAACCGATGAAAGAAACCGGAATTTTCCCTGCGATGGTGATTCAAATGGTCGGCGTGGGCGAAAAGACTGGTCAGTTGGGCTCAATGCTTTTGAAAGTTGCGGACTTCTATGACGAAGAAGTGGATGCGGCAATTGACGCTTTGACTTCGATGATGGAACCTCTTATCATGGTGGTGCTCGGCGGCGCAGTCGGCTTCCTCATGATTGCAATGTACATGCCGATGTTCAGTATGTCCGATGCGATTAAAGGCTGATTAATCGCTTAAATTGATCGATTAAAATCATTTCAATTTTTCAAAACGGCTCGTTTTTTCAAAAAACGGGCTGTTTTCTTTTTGGCACGCATTTTGCATTTATGCGATTGCCCTAATGTTGGGGTTTTTAAGGAGTGCATGTATGCAAATGAAAAAGAACGTCACCGAAAAACAGACCGCAGTCAAGTCTTTGCCGAAGACTTCGGAATTTGATTGTTTGGTCGTCACCAATGTCCGCGTATTTCCGTTTAAGGAAGGCGTCAATATGGGACATATCAAAGCCTTGGCAAAGGTTGTGCTGAACGATCAAATGCAGTTGACAGGTCTCCGCGTCGTCGATGGGGAAAACGGACTTTTCGTCGGTTATCCGAATGATCCCTTTTACAAGGGCGATGAATATCGCAGCATTTTCTTTCCGATTACCAAAGAATGCCGCGAACACATCGAAAATTGCATCTTGGAAAAGTACCAGGAAATGATCGCAGCAGCTTAAGGAATTGCAACGTGTTTCAGAGAATTCGCACAAGTTGTCTTTTGGGTATTCAAGCAATCCCAGTAAATGTCGAAGTGGATTCTTCGGCGGGTCTTCCCGGATTCACTTTGGTAGGTTTACCGGATAATGCTGTTCGCGAATCTCGGGAACGCGTTGTTTCTAGTATTCGAAGTTCAGGTTATGCGGCTGCAGGCAGCCGGATGACGGTGAATTTATCGCCCGCAGATTTGAAGAAAGAGGGGACTTCTTTAGATTTGCCGTTAGCGATGGGAATGTTAATTGCGAGTGGAGAAATCCCCGCAGACAATCCCGAAAAATTTGTGTTTATGGGGGAACTTTCTTTAGATGGAAAAGTCAAAGCGGTCCGCGGTGTTTTATCGGTCGCGATGAGCCTTTCTAAAGAGAATGATATTTTTGTGGTGCCGAGGGAAAATGTAGCCGAAGCGAGTTTGGTGGAAGGACTTGCGGTGATTGGCGTCTCCACACTTTCGGAGTGTATCGAGGCGGTTGCGCCCGAGTCTGGGGTGACTCCGTTACGGTCGCAAGGAATTTCACATCGAAATTCTGTTGTGGATTCCTCGGCACCGGATTTTCGTTCTGTGGTGGGAATGGAAGGGGTAAAACGTGCGTTAGAAATTGCGGCGGCGGGCGCGCATAATTTTTTATTAGTGGGTTCACCGGGTTCGGGGAAGACTTTTAGCGCGCGATGTCTCCCGGGAATTTTACCGCCGATGACGGATGAAGAAATTTTGGAATGTACGCAGATTTATTCATCGATGCGGGTTTTAGGGGCTGCAGGAACAGAACGCTTTTTGAATCGTCGGCCGTTTCGTTCTCCGCATCATTCTTCATCGATGGTCGCACTCGTGGGGGGAGGAGCGCATTTGCGCCCAGGGGAAGCGAGTTTAGCGCACAATGGCGTCTTATTTTTGGATGAATTGCCGGAATTTAATCGCAACGTATTGGAAGCTTTGCGGGAACCGATGGAAGAAGGAATTATCCGCATTAGTCGTGCTTGCGGAACGGTTTCGTGGCCTGCGCGATTTATGATGGGGGCTGCGATGAATCCGTGTCCATGCGGTTATTCGATGGATCCGAAACGCGATTGCACTTGTTTGCCCGATGCCGTTCGCCGTTATCGTCAACGGATTTCGGGACCGATGCTCGATCGCATTGATATTCAGGTGGCGGTGCCTTCTACCGATCCGCAGAGTTTGATGCAAAAGAAAGCGGGGGAATCTTCGGCAGAAATTCGGGAGCGGGTAATTGCCGCAAGAAATTTGCAGCGGCGACGTTTTGGGAAAAAAATTCGTGCGAATGCTGAAATGTCTAGCGATGCGACGAAAGCTTTTGCGCAGATGAGTACCGCGACAGAACATTTTGCAGTAGCCGCCGCCGATAAAATGCAGTTAAGTGCCCGCGGCTATTATCGGATGTTAAAAGTTGCCCGCAGCATCGCTGACTTGCGCATTGCGAAAGACGGTGAAAACGCAGTCGATGCTCCCGTAGAAAATGGCGATGTTGCAGAAGCTTTGCGATACCGAGCTTTTTAATAAAATGGATGGCGCCCGCAGAGCGCCATCTTTTCCATTTCTAATTCTTTTCATTTCTCGTTATTTTTATTTCGGCTTCCGAAACAGCGCTTCCGGGGAGAGCTTCGGGCTTTTCCACTTTGACCCAAGCCGCTTGAATTTTCTCGGATTGAGCGAGAAGAAATTCCGCAGATTTCGAGACGAGAGTTTCGATGAGAATGAATTTGGATTCTTGAATGTAGCGTTTTAACGCTTCGGAGAGAGCTGCATAATCTACGGTGGCGTTCAAG
>SAMEA104315433__coassemble_1256_pt1 | contig 10089 bp, 9 predicted proteins | sample SAMEA104315433__metabat2_low_PE_037 | metagenome-assembled genome bin SAMEA104315433 (sample SAMEA104315433) | gut metagenome | biome: Monkey gut; feature: monkey-associated habitat; material: faeces | place: China | collected 2013 | reverse complement strand
AAGCTCTTTTTTTAGCTAACAAAAACTAAATGACACAGTTTATTTGACAGAACCGTTGTTAACGGAGGTCATTCAAAAAAAGAACGGTTCCGAAGCAAAATTAGACGAATTGATTTACAGCATGTACAATCTTGAGCCAAATGAGATTGATTTTATCGAACACCAATAAAATCAAGCTCCTGCTCGTTTAGATTGTATATTTCGCCGATTTTAGCATTTAACTTCTTTATCAAGAGATTTATTTTTTGCTGACTTTCGGCGGAATCATTTTTGATATTATCTGTTATTTCGTCAACTATTTCAACAACATCTTTTTCTTGTTTCTCATTTGGGGAAGCTATAGGAATGTCCTCTATCCATTGCTTTGAATATTGAATAGTCCTTTTTCCTAGCAGCCTGCACATTCTTTCCAAATACCATTCGATAATTTTAGAAGTAAGCATTCCTTCTAAGAATTTTAGTTTTTCACCACTTATGAAAAAACATGTTTTGTCAAGCATGAATTTTGAGTCGTCATAATAGAACTGACTCCGTCCTACCGTAGTTTCAGGATAAATAATTTTTGGCTTATCAAAATCGTCGGTCAGGTGCGTCTGGTTTTTCATATTCCGCATATCGTCTAGCGATAGCGGCAAGGCGTCTGCCCAAAGTTTTTGAAATTCTTCCTTACAATAATTGACATCGTCGTAATCTTTCATCGCGACATTCAATTCATAGCGATTGTTATCATCCTTGGTGCCAAGTCCCGAATCTGAAAGATTTGATGAACCCATAATCACCCAGCCGTCGGAACTTTCGGTATGGTTTTCGGGGAGCAGCAAATAAAACTTGGCATGCAAATCCTTGGACTTGTGAATGCGAATTTCCAATTTGCCGCTACAAATATCGTCGCAAAATTGCAAAATGCCCTTTTCGGTTTCGGCGTCGTAATTGGCTTCTTTTATTTCTTCCCTGAAATTTTTGGAGTATGCTTCGCGAATGGCATTTTCATCAATCTTTAATCCAAAGAAAAATTCCGACTGCTTTCTAAATAATTTATCGACATCTATCCCTACGAGAATTTGAATTTTTTTCACATTTTCAAATTCAGCGCGGAGCTTGAAATAGCCCGAAGACCTAAAATACCCGACCACCGCTTGGAATGTATGAAAGTTGCACATTTGGTGCGCAATATCGCAGAATTTTTGAAATAAATTGCTGTTTGGGGTATTATTAAAAAATTTAGAGCTCATGGAATATCATTCTCCTGCACTATTTTACGCAGCGTAATATAAGAAAAATTTTTAGTAATTTCTAAAACAATTTTTAAAATTTTATCAAAAGGACTTCCTCCCCCCGAAATTATTAAATTTGCCGCCATGGATTCTTCTGCGCTTCAATTTCATCGGCGGCTTTCGATTGCGCCGATGCTCGATTTTACGGATAGGCATGAACGGTATTTTTTGCGGTTGCTTTCGAAGCATGTTTTGCTTTATACTGAGATGATTGTGGCGAATGCGCTTTTGCATGCGGCGGAAAAATTTATCCAGCGGAACGCCGAAGAAAATCCGGTTGCGGTGCAGCTCGGCGGAAGCGATCCGAAGATGCTTGCGGAATGCGCAAAAATTGTCGAAGACGCGGGATTTGATGAAGTCAATTTGAATTGCGGATGCCCTTCGGAACGCGTACAATGCGGTTCGTTCGGCGCAATCTTGATGAAGAATAAAAATCTCGTCGCCGAATGCGTGCAAGCGATGCAATCGCAAGTGAAAATTCCTGTCACCGTGAAAACGCGCTTGGGCGTAGACGATCTCACATCCTTTGAATTCTTCGAAGATTTCATCGATACTGTGCACGCTGCGGGATGCAACACATTTATTATTCATGCGCGGACGGCGCGCTTGCGCGGTTACTCACCCAAAGAAAATCGAGAAAAGCCCGCGATTCAATACGAATCCGTTTATCGATTAAAAGAAGAACGGCCGGAATTAAATATCAGCATTAACGGCGACATCAAAAATTTAGAACAAGCTAAAGAGCATTTGAAACGCGTCGATGGCGTGATGATGGGGCGCGCGGTTTATGCGAATCCGTGGATGTTACATTCAGCGGATGCAGAAATTTTTGGCAAAGAAAATTCCGCTCCCGAAACGCGCGAAGAATTGCTCGAACTTTTTACGCCTTACGTTGAGAAAGAACTCGCTGCGGGTTGTCCGCTTTCCATTTTGGTGAAGCATCTTTTCGGACTTTTCGCAGGGCTTCCGGGCGGACGCAAGTATCGGCAAATTTTGTCCGAAGGGGCTGCGCAAGGAGCGGGCGCTGAAATTTTAAAGAAGGCGATTAGCGCTGTCCAATCGGCGCAGGAATAATTGAAAATTTAAACGCGCAATTCTTTTAGAGTTTCTTCGGTGAGCTTTGAAATTTCCGTGACTTCTAAAGATTTTTCTTCGAGCTCTTTTCGATTTTTGAAGATGGCAAAAAATGTCAAAGGATGATGCAGCGTAAAATGCAGAAAATGCCCGAGACTTAAATCTTTGAAATAAATGCGGGCGAGTTCTTTGTTGTCGATTGAATTTTTTCTTTTTTCTAAAATGGCAATTTGTAATTGCGGCGTTGCAAAAAGATTTGCGCCTAAATGCAAAGCGCGTAAGCCCAAATCAAAAAATTTCAAATCGGTTTTAAATTCATCGTCGAAGTCGCCGAGCGCTTGCAGTAATCGCGTCGAATAAATGCCGCATTCCGCGGGGAGACTTGCGATTTTTCGAAATTCGTTCGCGGGATTTTTTTTGAATTCTTTGATGAGTCCGCGCTTCCTTTCGAGAAGAAATCCCGAAGAAATGCAATTTCCTTGAAAAAGAATCCGCGGGGCGAAGGCATCGGCAAAAGGAAATTCGAGACAAAGGTCTGCGGCTGCGTTTAAAAATTCGCTTGTGATTTGAATTTGCGGTTGAATGCAAATCGTCCATTCGGCATCGAGCTTCGGGATGACTTCCGAAAAATTTTCGGCAAAGAACCAACCGAGTGCGCTGTCTTCAATCGGCGGTTGAAAAGATTCATGCGTGAGGACGATAATATCAAATTGATGCTGCATTAGAATTTAAGTCCGAGTGCTACGCGATGTTCTGTTCCCAAATCTTGTGCGAGATACGAAAAGGCGTAGTCGAGAGAAAAGCGATTGCTCGCATAACCTAAGCCCGCGCTGAAAAGGCGAGCGTCATTGGTTTCGTCGGGGCGATCGTTCGAAGAAAAAATTTCTTTCGCATCGCGGGAAAGGTCGAGCCACGTCCGCGAAAAACCGAGACGCGCAAAGAGACTTGTGCCGATGGCATATTCTGCGCCCAAAGAAAGCGCGGGTTCTGCGTATCGTGGAAAGGTCGATTTGGCGTGAACCGTTAAACGCGGAAGCATTCCCGGAATGTAAAATCCCGAAATGTCAAAGGTTTCTTCTAAGCCGTAATCGGTGTCGCCGTCTTTTACATAAGCGCGGAGCATTTTTCCAAAATTTTTCGCTGCTAAACCGAAGCCGAATTTACGAGAAGACGACTGCCAAAGAATTCCCCAATCAAAAGCGAGAGCCATCGCAGTCTGGTCGTCGGATTCGCCCGATAAAAGATCGGTTGCAAATTTAATCGTCGAACCGAATTGAAAGTGGGGAAGCGGAAGCGCAAGAGTGAGAGAGGTGACCGAACTCTGCGGATGATAAGTGTCGCCGGTTTCGTTCCCCGCGTCGTCGTAGCCATCGACGTCTCCGTAGCGAATCCAGCCGTAGCTCGCTTGTACGACCATCGAACCGAAGCGCCGTGCGTAAGCGAGATAGCCTTGGTTATCGGCAAATTCTCCGGTTTGCCACGAAAAGGCAACGGCATTCCGATGATTGGAATCGAGAACGATAACGGCGGGGGTTTACGTCGCCCGGATTTGAAGAAGGCATTGCTGCGTTTGCGTTTTCCATTGCTGCGCTTCGCGCACTGAAAAAAGAGCCTAAAAAGGCGAATGCTTCTTCGCCAGAGTCATTTTTTTTGAAGTAAGCCGAGGCTGAACTCGCAAAAATGAGCATTGTAAGTAAAAAAGTCAAACTTTTTTTTAAAAAAATCATGGTTATAATTTACAAAATTCAAAAAGTTTTATATATTTGGTTGCGTCGGGCTAATAGCTCAGTTGGTAGAGCAACGCCCTTTTAAGGCGTGGGTCGAAGGTTCGAGCCCTTCTTAGCTCAGAAAACCGACAATGATGCAAATCATTGTCGGTTTTTCTTTTTTAAACTTGGCAAATGGATCAAAATTATTATATTGATTGAGTCCTTTAACAGGATGGTTCTTATGGTGAAAGAAGATGTAAAAAAGATAATTGAAAACATTCCGCGTTTAATCAAAAATAAGCGCCTTCTTCAGGCGTATCTAAAAGAAAAAGGCTCTTTAGAAGGATTTGACGATAAAAGAGCGAGACTTGTCAAACCGTTATGAATTAAAAAATCGATCGAATGCATACTCGTTTACCACGGATTGTGGAAACGAGTTTTTTATTTGGATTTCTTGGGAGTTACTATCGCCAATTCATTTACCGCTGAATGACGTCGTATAAGGCGTCGCGTTCTACGGGGACAAGGCCTTCGCCGAGGATGAGTTGTCGCATTCTTTCGGGGCTCATGCCGATTGCGGTATCAGCGCCAGCGGCGTGCGTGATTTTTTCTTCCATAATCGTTCCGTCCATATCCGATGCGCCCGCGTGGAGCGCTTTTAATGCGGTCGGAATTCCGGTCTGAATCCAGTATGCTTTGATATGCGGAAAATTGTCCAAGAAAAGTCGCGAAACGGCAATCGTTCGGAGCACATCTTCTTCGGAAGTTTTCTGCTTGACTTTTAAACCGAGAGCATTTTTATCGGGATGATAAACGAGAGGAATAAATGCAAAAAATCCCGGCGCTTCGTCTTGTAAATTGCGGAGCATTTCCATGTGATCGAGGCGATCTTCAATTTTTTCAATATGCCCGAAAAGCATAGTCGCATTGGTCGGGATTCCCATTTTATGCGCTTGGCGATGAACTTCTAACCATTCAGCTCCCGTTTCTTTTTTGCCGCAAATTTTATGGCGAATTTCTTCGCCCAAAAGTTCTGCGCCGCCGCCGGGGAGCGCGTCGAGTCCTGCATTTTTCAAATCTTGTAACACCGCTTGAACCGGGCGATTCGAAAGTTTTGCAAAATGGCAAATTTCAACCGCGGTAAAGGCTTTTAAATTGACACCGGGGAATTTTTTCCGCAGCGATGCAAGCATTTCTAAGTAATATTCAAACGGATGATCGGGATGAAGTCCACCGACGATATGCAATTCTTTTGCCCCTTGATCGACTGCGGCGCGGGCTTTTTCTTCGACTTGTTCCAAAGTCCAATCGTATGCGTTCGCATCGGTCTTTTTGATTTTTGAAAACGAGCAGAAAGAACAATGCAAAATGCAGACATTCGTATAATTGATTTGGCGATTGTTAACCCAAAAAACATTTTTTCCGTGTCGGCTTTCTTTTTCGGCGTTGGCGCGGGTAGTAAGCTCTTCGAGCGGCGAATGCAAAAATAAATCCAAAGCTTCTTCTTTTGAAATGCGCATACAGAATCCTTTTTTAGGTCATTTTATTTTGCGTTTAAAATAGAAAATCAGCGGTGAATTTTTCGGAAAAAGTGATGATTTGCAATTTACTCAAGAAATGTTTGCAAAAAAATGGGAGAAACCGTATTTTATTTTTATTTTTGTGAAGAATTGAGTGGAATATGAATATACTAACGTCCGATATTTCCTTTTTTATTTGCACGATTGCAGTGCTTTTGTACTGCGTCTTTTATTATTACAATGGAAAATCTCCGCAAAGGGCACGCAGCCGCGTTTTTGAAATTTTAATGTTCAATATGCTCTTCGCATCGATTTCTGCGCTCGTATGCGAAATTCTCGATTTCTTTCATTCGCCCGAAGAAAATTTCTTTAATTATATGCAAGAATTTTTCTTGACGAGTTATTTTGTTTTTCATTCGTTGCTTGCGCCGTTCTTTGCGCTTTATGTGGTTCTCGTCAATAACTGGGGCGAGTTGAAAAGTTTAAAGGGAATGATTTTATTTATTTCGCCTGCGCTTTTCCTCGAAATTTTTGTGCTCACCAATCCGCTGACGGGTTTCGTCTTTTATTATCAAGACAATGTGATTTTTACGCGCGGCCCGATGGAATTATTGATTTACGCCGAAGCGGTGGGCTATTTAGCGTTTACGGTTCGCCAGATTTTAATTTATAAAGCGGTTTTAATCAAAAGCAATTTTGTGGCGCTTTGCTTTTTTATCGCGTGCTCGTGCTTTGGCGTTGCGGTTCAATTTTTTTGCCCGTGGTTTAAGCTTGAACTTTTCGCTGAAGCGCTTTCGCTTTTGGGAGTTTTCCTTTTAATTGAAAAAGAAGATGCGCATACCGATGTGATGACGGGCGTTTACAATCGGCAAATGTTTATCGCCGACAATAAACGGCACATTCAATCAGGGCGCAAGTACGTGGTGATGGTCATTACCCTCGCGAATTTTAAAATGTTTTTGCGCATGGTAAACGGCGAAAGTTTAAATGATGCAGTTCGCGAAATTGTTTTTTGGGTGATGAGAAATATCCAAGGAACGGTTTATCGCATTGAGCAAGATCGCATTGCGGTGATTACGACGGCGAGCCGTTTAGAATGCGATAATTTTGCGGCAAATTTCCGTGCGATGATGCAATCGCGAAATTTCTTTGAAGACAATTCTCTTGTGCTTTCGACAAGCATCGACATCGTTTCGGTGCCGAGTGAAATCGATAGCGTTGAACTTTTGGTAGAACTTGGCGACGAAGATCGCGGTTCGGTAAATTCGGAATTTTTATTACACCGCGAAGAGCATATTGAAAAAGTAAAACGCCGCGTCGAAATCGAAAAGATTTTGCAAAAAGCGATTCAGAATAAATCGTTCGAAGTTTATTATCAGCCGATTTGGAATGCGGAAACGGGAATGTTCGATTGCGCCGAAGCTTTGGTGCGCCTTTTCGATGCGAATAACGGAAGCATTTCTCCGCGAGAATTTATTCCCATCGCAGAACAAAACGGCATGATTGGCGAAATCGGCGGCATCGTTTTCAGTAAAGTCTGCGAATTTTTACGCGCTGCGGAGCCCAAAAAATTTGGCTTAAAATATGTGGACGTCAATTTGAGCGTCTTCCAACTTTACTTGGAAAATACCGATATTCTTTTTAAAAATGTGATGAGTAAAAATGGCATCTCCGCAGATCAAATTCATTTGGAAATTTGCGATTCGAAAATGTTTAGCGAAGACGCCGTTGTGCAAGCGCATTATCAAAAATTGCGCGAACTTGGATTTGTATTCTCGCTCGATAATTTTGCGATGGGCTACGCGAATTTAATCCAAGTCATTCAGAAGCAATATCAGCATTTAAAACTTTCGGAATCGCTCTTGCAAAACGCGGAGCAACCCGAAAGGAAACAGCTCCTTTTTGAAGTTACGAACTTGGTGAGAAAATTCCGATTTGACGTTGTGCAAAAAGGAGTTGAAACGCAAAAACAATTAGAAATGGTTTTGGAAGCGGGCGCAAATAAAATTCAAGGATTTTATTATTCAAAACCGTTAGAAGCGCACGCTTTTGTCGAATTTATTCGCAATCAAAATGCGACTACGAATCCCGTTCATATTTAGAATTTCATTTTTCAAATTCAATTTATTTTGAAAATTTTGCATAAAAAAAGTCCCGCTTGCGCGGGACTTTTTGCATTGTAAAATCGGATTAGATTTTTGCCAATTTCTTGAGAAGAGCCGCTTTGTCGGTCTTTTCCCAAGTGAAGCGTTTGCCTTCGCGACCGAAGTGTCCGAGCGCTGCGGTTTCGACGTAGCCAGGTTTCTTCAAATCGAGCATCTTGATAAGACCAGCCGGCGAAAGATCAAAGACTTTCTGCACGATGTCTTCGATTTTTGCATCGGCGATTTTTCCAGTTCCGAATGTGTTGACGAGAACAGAAACCGGTTTGGAATAGCCAATCGCATAAGCGATTTGCACTTCGGCGCGGTCTGCGATTCCTGCTGCGACGATGTTCTTTGCCACATAGCGGGCAGCGTAAGCGCCGGAGCGATCGACTTTACTCGGATCCTTTCCGCTGAAAGCGCCACCGCCGTGACGTCCCATACCGCCGTAAGTGTCGACGATGATTTTGCGGCCGGTTAAACCGCAGTCACCGTGCGGACCGCCGACGACAAATTTGCCGGTCGGATTGACCAAGAAGCGAGTCTTCTTGTCGAGAAGTTTTGCCGGAATCACTTTCTTGATGAGTTCTTCGATAATCGTCTTTTCGATTTGCGCATGGGTGAGTTCTTTGCCGTTCACCTTCGGATCGTGCTGCGTGCTAATGACGACAGTGTCCACGCGGACTGGCTTATTTTCTTCGTCATATTCCACGGTGACTTGGCTCTTGGCATCCGGACGGAGCCATTTGATTTTTCCCGATTCGCGGAGATCTTGAATCTTCGCCATGAGTTTATGCGCAAGAGAAATCGGAAGCGGCATAAGTTCCGGCGTTTCGTTCACTGCGTAACCGAACATCATTCCTTGGTCACCAGCGCCTTGCTGGTCATCTTTTTTACCGACGGCTGCTTTCGCATCAACTCCTTGAGCAATATCCGGCGATTGCTTATCCACGGCGACGATAACGGCGCAGCTCTTCGAGTCAAATCCTAAATCCGGATTGTTATAACCGATTTTTTCAATCGCTTTGCGGGCGAGAGTTTGGTAATCGAGTTCGGCTTTTGTTGTGATTTCGCCCGAGATAACGACGAGACCCGTGTTCACGAGGGTTTCGCAAGCGACGCGGCTGTCTTTATCAGCGGCGAGGGCGGCATCCAAAATGGTATCCGAAATTTGGTCTGCGACCTTGTCCGGGTGACCTTTCGAAACGGATTCAGAGGTAAAAAGATAATGAGCCATGGTTTTCCTTTCTTTTAATTCTATGCATAAATATAGAAAAATGCATAAAGTCTGGCAACGTAAAATGTTTTTGCCATTCATTTTTTACGCATTCTAGTTTTTGCATTTTCTATTTTGCGGATATGAAACTCGCAGAATTTTCAAATTGGTTAGATGCGCTGCTCGTGCCCGCGGCATTTCGGGATTATTGTGTCGATGGACTTTGCGTCGAAGCTTCCGCAGAAGTTTCCCGCGTAGTGACCGGCGTAAGCTTTCGCGACCGTTTAATCGACCGCGCCATCGAAGAAAAAGCGGATTGCATCATCGTGCATCATCCGAACGGATTTTGGAAAAGTGAATCGCAAATTCCGGTGGGACATTTTGCGGAACGTTTGCAGAAACTTTTTACGCATGGCATTTCGCTTTACGGTTTTCATCTGCCGCTCGATGGACATTTTGAAATCGGCAATAATGCGCAAATTGCAAAAGCATTAAAACTTAAAATCGTTCAAGGCTTTATGCAAGAAGGCGAGCGGACGATTGGAATCATCGCCGATGCCGAAGCGCCACTTTCTAAATCGGAATTTTTAGACCGCATCCAAGCGGGATTTGCTCACGGTTATCAGCATTCTTTTTTATTCGGAAACGAGAAAATTCAGCGGGTAGCTATCTGCAGCGGAAGCGGGGCAAACGGAATTGACGAAGCGATTCGTTTGGGCGCCGACGCTTTCATCACCGGCGAAATCAAAGAAGCGGTTCCGATTACCTGCGAAGAATTGGGATTCAATTTAGTGAGTTGCGGACATCATCGGACAGAAATTTTTGGAGTCCGCGCTCTCGCCGAAAAAATTTCTGCAGAATTAAAAATTCCCGCAAAATTTATCGATTTGGATAATGAAGTTTAAGAAAATTTAGCCGAAAAAATTTTTCAAAATTTCCATTCAAATTTTCGCAAAAAAATTCTTCTATATTCAAAAAAGTAAAATGAAAAACGCCCGACTTCGTCGGGCGTTTTCTGACTCAAATCGAAAATCGATTAAAGCTTGTCGTTGGAGCCGAGCACATCCATAATCTTGTGGATGTACATCTTCTTCATATTTTCACGAGCCGGCTTGAGATATTGACGCGGGTCAAAGTGTTCCGGATGTTCGT
>SAMEA104315433__coassemble_1181_pt1 | contig 10497 bp, 5 predicted proteins | sample SAMEA104315433__metabat2_low_PE_037 | metagenome-assembled genome bin SAMEA104315433 (sample SAMEA104315433) | gut metagenome | biome: Monkey gut; feature: monkey-associated habitat; material: faeces | place: China | collected 2013 | reverse complement strand
CTCTCGATATGGAAGGAAAAGTCGCCCTGGTCATCGATGGCGATTCAAGTCATGTCGCAGTCACTCCGGTTTTAGAAGATGAAAAAGAACATCAAGTTTTCCTCGGACACCGTTTGCATCTTTCAGCGGATGGCTCCGCCGAATTCCGCGATTCGTTGAGTTTAAAAGGAAAATTTGCGAGCGTTCTTCGCAATCAACTTTACGGGAAAGATGCGAAAGAAATGGAAGTTCTCATTCAAGATTTGATTGCGCAACGCATTCCCGATGTTTCGATTTCTCGTGTTCGCGCAGAAAATGTGACGGATTTTGACAAACCATTAAAACTCGTCATTACATTTGCATCGAAAAATTATTTCGGAAAAAGTTCCGCAGGAATCCGCGGACGTTATCCGAATGTTTGGGAACGCGCGATTATGCATTTGCCCAAAGTGCGCACGCGTTATTTGCCGATTCGAATGCCGCACGAAACGGAATTTGAAAGCGAACTTGTCGTTACCGCCGATGGCAATGTGCAAGTAAAAGAAGCTCCTGCGCTCAATCACGAAACGGAATACGTCAATTTTGAAAAGACCGCTCACGGTTACAAATGGACGACTTTCGCCATTTACGCGGATCCTTCGGAATATGAACGCATCCGCGAAGAATGGAATTATTTGCTGGATGCGACTTCGCCCGAAATCATTAGGAATTAAAAACTCGGGCACGCAAGTGCCTGAAATTATTTATCTTTAAATCGTGGGACATATTTTTTTCATCTCAGACGACCGCGCGACAGATCTTTCGGAACTTGCCAACTGGACTCTCGATTGGATGCTTTCGAACGATATTTCGGCGGATACCGCAATCTATACTTGCAAAGGTTTAGATCAAGGCGAAAAAGCGTTGGAAACTCCTCTTTCGCAAGGGGAATCGCCAGCGTTAGTCGTCTTGGATCACGGAATGCGTCCGACAAAAGAATCCGTGCAATTTGGAAATCGCTTGCGCGATCTTATCCCAGAATCTTGGGTGCTCGAATTAGTTGAAAAAGATTATCCCGTCGATAAAAAATCGGACGATTCTTTCCTTTTGCAGAAACCGATTTGCAAAAGCGATTGGGAAGAAACATTGCAGCATGTTTTTGTCGAAGCCGGTTCGCCGCAGTGGTCAAATGCATCATTTCGCCATTAACAATTTATCGTTCAACGAATCATTTTTTGGGAGATTGGGATGAAAAAAGGTATCGCTTATTTTGGCGTTCGCAATCCAGAACGCATCGTGGATGATTTGAAAGAAATTCGGGCGGCGGGATTTACACATGTGTTGCATACATGGTCCGAAGAAGATGAACAGTATTATCCCGAAACGATGCGGAAAATTATCGCCATCTCCACAGAACTCGGCTTAAAAGTTTACGTGAATCCGTGGGGAGTTGGACGCGTCTTCGGGGGCGAAGCCTACTCGGAATTGACCGCGCGGAATCATGAAATGTGCCAAGTTTCGTTGAATGGAAAAGCGGCCGTCGCTGCGTGTCCCAATCATCCGGAATTTCGCGCTTATATGCATCGTTGGATAGAGAGCGTTTGCCTTTCTCAAGTCGAAACGATTTTTTGGGATGAACCGCATTTTTATTTTGAAAAAGGCGCTCTCGAAAATTGGGCGTGTACTTGTTCAGTTTGTCAAGAAAAATTTTTGAAACGCTTCGGCTATGCGATGCTGCATGAACTCACGCCGGACGTGAAAAAATTTCGCGAAGATTCTTTAGTCGATTTTTTATCCGAAATGACTTCTGCCGTTCACCGCTTAGGAAAACGCAACTGCGTTTGCATGCTTCCGCCGTGGTTTCCCGCAGGCTTGGATAATTGGGATGAAATTGCGCATTTGGATTCGGTTGATGAAATCGCTTGCGATCCTTACTGGGAACGCGGCGCGTCTTTAGAAAGTATTCAGAAAAATTATGCGCAGGTTTCGGAACGCATTGTTCAACTTGCAACAAAATTTGGCAAAGAACCGCAGATGTGGATTAAAAATTATCAGATTGAACGCGGTCGAGAAAAAGATATTCAAGTGGCGACAGCCGAAGCGATTCGTGCGGGCGTTCAAAATATTTTTGCGTGGTCGTATAAAGGCAACGCTTATCTTTCTTGGCTTGCCTCGGACGATCCAGAGGCGGTTTGGAAAACGCAGTGCAGAGCGCTTTCGGAAAAATAAAATTATTGAAAATTTTCGGAAGGGAAATATTGTCACATTTTGACAATATTAAAATGTATATTTGAAACAGTGAAGGAAAAGAATATGATTCATTTAAATTTTGCATTAAGTTTGGAGCAGTTGGCGAATTCTCTTACTCAAAAAATTCAAAAAGTTTGGACTTCGCCGTTTCAAGAACCGGTAATCATTTTCCCGGATCACAAAGTCGAAGAATGGTTTTGGTTGAATTGGGTGAAGGAACATAAAATTCTCGCAAGTTTAAAAGCGACGACTCTTGATAAGTATCTGTTTTCGCTCATGACGAAAAACGATGAAAATAAAAAGTTGCTTTCGGCAGAAATGTTGCGTCATGTGATGATCGCATATCTTCTTGAAGAAACCGATGGCAAAAAAAATTATGAACTTTTAGGCGACGAAGTTGTTCAGTATTTAGAAGATAACGGCGAATTGAACGAATTGCGTCTATTTGATTTTGCGAATAAAATGGCGGCTCTTTTTTTAGAATATGAACGCAGCCGTCCGTCAAATTTTTTGACCGATGAAAATGGCATTTTAGATTGCTGGAAAGAAGGCAATCTTCAAGCATTTTTTAAAGATAAAAATGGAGACGAAGATTCGAAGGATAAATGGCAGCGCGAATTGTATTCGAAGATTTTCCACACGCAAAATGGCGCAGAATCGCTGCTTTCTAAAGTGTTTCATGCGATGCGCGAACGCACGCAAAAAAATACCGAGTATTTGACTCTGCCGTATTTGTTTAACGAAGGCAAAGCGAATCTAAAATCGAAAGTTCCCGTTTTCATTTTCGGGCTTTCGGGAATGGGACAATTTTACCGCGTCATTTTGCAAGAATTTGCCAAAGAAAATGAACTTTACGCCTATATTCAGAATCCGTGTATGGAATTCTGGGAAGACATTGGGAAAAAAGACAAAAAACAGTGGCGAGTTCAAGGAAATAATCGCAGCGAAGAACCGGAAAAAATTCAATTAGGCGATTGTTATTCGAGTCAAGATGAAGAAAAAAATGTGGATCCGAATGAAAATGCTTTGCTCGCAGCTTGGGGACGCTCGGGGCGTGAAAATGTGCGGCTTTGGTGTGCGGCAACAGATTACGATTTCAATTTCGAAGGAAATTCGGAGAAAGAATCGGATTCGCTTTTGCATGCGGTGCAAAATGCGATTGCAGAACGTAAACCGTTAACGGGCGAAGTGGAACAAGATGAATCTTTGACGTTAACGGCTGCGCCTTCGAAACTCCGCGAAGTGGAAAATTTGCACACGCAGGTTTGTCGCCTTTTAAAGAAAGGGGTGCGCTTAGACGAAATGCTCGTCGTTTCGCCGAATTTGGGCGATTATTACACCGAAATTTTGCAGGTCTTTTCGCCCGGAATTTCAACGGAAAAAAATAAAAAAGCTCTTCAAATTCCGTATTCGATTTTGGATTTTCCGAGCACATCATCGATGCTTGCTGCGGCATTAGACGTGTTGTTGTCGGTGCGCAGCAACGGTTCATTTGGGCGTCAAGAATTTTTTGCATTGGCTAGAAATCCGGTGGTGCAACAAGTGCGCGGCATTCATTCCGATGAAGTTGATAATTGGGTGAAATGGATTGAAGATATGCACGTTTATCGCGAAAAAAATAGCGATTGGACTCTTTGTGAAGAACAGATGTTGCTCGCTAAATTGTCGAAAGTGCCATTCCAAAAAGATTCTGAAATTCTCTTCCCTTACGAAGACATCGAAAGCGGCGATGATCATTCGCTCTTACATTTTGTGACGGCTGTCTGCGATTTGAAAGCTTGGGCAAATGTGGGGAATACTTGTAAAATGGAAGACATCGCTTCCATCGAAAAAGAATTTGCCAAGTGGATTTGCTTGACCGAAGATGATGAAAAATTGAAAAAATTGGAATTGCTCGCCGAAAAGCGCACATGGCAACGCGAAATTAAACCGCTTTTTGAAAGTATTCCGCTTTTCTTTGACGCGGGACTTTCTGAAATTTCGTGGACGATTGTCGCGCAAATTTTCAAGGAACATTTAGAAAGCGCAGAACGCAGCTTTAATTCCATTTTTACGGGCGGATTAACCTTTATGAAGTTTGCGGTAAACCGCACTCTTCCGATTAAGCACTTGTTCTTCTTGGGCGCGAGCAGCGATTTTCCGAGCGCAAGCAAAAAGGTGACAATCGATTTGCGCCGCGTTAAATATTGGCCGGGCGATGATTCGGTGGCGAATAAAAACCGCTACGCTTTCTTGTGCCAGCTGATGAATGTTTCCGAAGGATTGCATTTCAGCTATGTGAACAAGAATTTGAAAAAAGACGAAGAAAAATTCCCTTCGACGATGATTCGCGAATTGCAGACATTTATGAGCGGACATATCAGCGGCAATGCGAAAAAGGAATGGTTGGAACGGGTAATTCCTCTGGATGAATCGCGCCCGAATGCGGATTTGTTTACATTGCGCGCGTTGCGAAATAAAAAAGCGCAAATGAAATGGAATAAAAAATCGGAAGAAAAATTGACTGTGGAAAAATCTGCGGAAGAAAATCCATTGGAAAAGAAATATCCAGAACGCGTGAACTTGAAAAATTTCCAAAAATTTATGGAAGAACCTTTTGCCTTCTATGTTTCTCGGAATATGTACATTGAAGAAGCGGGCGAAAACCCTGAAAAAGAAAGCTTCGAACCGATGGAAGTGAATAGCTTAGATTACAGCGTTCTCTTGAAAGTGTTGACTCAAGAAGTCATTGAAAATTGTAAAGGCAATAGTCAAATTATTCATGAATTGATCGCTTCTCTCGCAATCGATGAACGCAATGAACTTTTGTCAAAAAAACACGAATTGCCGCGCGGTATTTTTGGTGAAATCGCCAAGGAAAATTTGAAAAAACAAGTGGAAATTTTAATCCAAAAAATTAGCGATCCGGAAAAAGGCTTTGCCAATTGGGCGGACTTTTCGTATCAAAAAGCGTATTTGGTGGATTTGACAAATTCTGTAGAAAATGAAGAACACAAATGGACTTTAGAAGGTTCCACGGATTGGATGCGTTTGGACGAAAATAATTCGAGATTAGAATTATTCACCGTGGCGAAAAAAACCGATAAAGACAAGTATCAAATGGCTTTGTATTTGCAAGCGTTAATGGTCGTCGCTTCGCAAGATAAAGAATTGACTTGCACTTGGATTCCTTTTGGCGTTGTGGCCGATGGCAAAAACATGAGCGTTAAAATTTCGCCGGAAGCTGCAAAGACGAAATTGCAAGATTTCTTTGATCGCGTTTTTGTGAAGGAATTCAAAAAGGTAATGCCTTATGATTGCTTGATGGAAAATGTCAAGAAGAGTTTTGAAGATCCTTCAAAGTTAGTTTGCAAGGATGAATTTTCCGATTTGCAAGAATACATTGACACACTGAAACAGCCTAATTCTGCATGGAATGATTTTGCGGGAAAGAATCTTTTTGAATTGGAAAGTTGCGTCGGCTTTTTAAGTGAAAATTTCTGCGATGAATGGAAAGAAGAAATCAAGGCTCAAGGTAAATTGATTTTTGATATTATCGAAACAGAGAAGCCGAAGAAAGAAAACAGCACGAAAAAAGCGAAGTAAGGAGGAAAATATGAATCCGTTTGAAATTGAAAAATTTGACAAGACGAAAAGTCTTTATATCCAAGCTTCTGCGGGCACGGGAAAAACGTATACAATCAATTTGATTGTGAAAAAACTCGTGAGCGAAGGTTGCCCGATTCAAAAACTTTTGATTGTGACTTACACAGAAAAGGCTGCGGGCGAATTAAAGGATCGCATTCGAAAAACATTAGAAACTTGCTTGAAAAAAGCAAAGAATTCCGCAGAAATTGAAAAATTTCGCAGAGCGTTGAACGATTTGCGCTTGGCCGATATTGGAACGATTCACAGTTTTTGTCAAAAAGTGCTGCGCGAATATGCGTATGAAAGTAATCAGCCGTTTGCTTTGGAAATTGTGCCCGAAGATGCGTGCGAAGAAATCGTAGACCGTTTTTTGCGCGACGAAGCTTCGCATGATGAAGTATTCCAAACTTATTTGCGTTCTGCGCGAAATATTGAAGACATTCGGAATCCGTTGATTGAATTGTTGAAAAAGTATAATCCCGTTTCGACGCAATTCCAAGCGATGGATCGAATGCTGATGGGAGAAGACTTCTCCAATAATGAAAAGGAATATCTCCAATGGCTTTTGATTGAACCGAAAGATTTGCCGCAAATGCCTCGTTTTCAAAAAGTAATGGAAACTTTGAAAGCGAATCAAGAAGAATTTATTTCTGGTTCAAAAAAGATTTGTGATTTTATTCAATCGATAAATAGTAAGATTACAAATAATGAAAAAGGTCTCTATGATGGACATTCTTTTCAAAAGCGCTTCATTCCAGCGAATTTAGAAGAAAATTTATATCAAGACATAGTTGATGTAATGGAAAATATGAAGCCTTTTTTTGAGGATAAAAAAGGAAATCGCTTTAAACGTCTCAAAGATTTCTTTGTCGAAAAATATTTGCAGAAGCTGTATCAAAAGTGGCAAGATTATAAAAAAGAAAATAAATTGCAGACTTTTAACGATATGATTTTGAATGTGTACGATCAATGCGAAAAAGAAAATTCGGAATTGGTAAAGACACTTCAAAAAACATATCAGTATGCGATTATCGATGAATTTCAAGACACGAATTTGTTGCAGTGGGGAATTTTTAGCAAAGTCTTTTTGAATGTTCCGGAGCATGCGATTTGGGTCGTGGGCGATCCGAAGCAATCGATTTACGCTTTCCAAGGCGCAAACCTGAATGTTTACAATGCTGCGGTGAATCAAATTCACGAAGGAGCTTCTCTTTCGAACAATTATCGTTCGACAAAAGCGATGATCGATGCTTGCAATCTTTTATTCCAAGTGGAAAAATCGTCAGAAGCGGTATTTCATTTTACATTTGAGAAATCTAATTATCCCAAAAAGCCGAAAGCGACGACGAAAAATGCGACATGGAATGGGCGAGAATTAAAACCGCTGATGATTTCTCCCGAAAGAACGAAAGCGAGAGATTTCGCCCGTTTTGCGGTGGAAAAAATCATTCGTTTCTGCGAAATGAATGACGGAAAAACTGCGCTTCAAATTTCCGGTGAAAATGGGGAAATGCGCAATGTGAAATTTTCGGATTTCGCCATTCTTGCGCGCACGCGTTCGGAACAAGTTTATTTTGAATATGAACTTCAAAATGCGGGACTTCCGTATTTGCGATACAAAGACAATAATTTGTTTAGCGGTCACGAAAATACGATTTGGTTCACGCTTTTGCGGGCGTTGGATGCACCGGATTTTGCGGGGAAAAATCGCGCCGTTTTGCGCTCGGCTTTGGTGACGGAATTTTTCGGCAAAGGCGTCAATGAATTGGCGGATGACATTTTGGATAATCCGCAGACTCCGGAAATGCAAATCATTTTAGAGTTAAAGCAAATTGCTAAAACGCATCGTTGGAGCGATTTGTTCGAAAAAATTTATGACAAAACGAAAATTGAAAGTGCGTTAAACTCACTGGAAAAAATGCAGAAACTTGCCCGCGTTCATCAAATCGGCGATTATGCGTTGCAGTATCTTTATGCGCACAACTGCACTCTCGGCGAAGTTTCTGCGCATTTGGAAGCGTTGTCTGTCAATGCAGAAGTTTCGGAAAATGAAGGTGGCCTTGTAGCGAAAGGAACGGATTTAGACGCGATTCAAATGATGACGATTCACGCTTCAAAGGGCTTGGAATTTCCGATTGTCATTTCGGCCGCGGGATTTAAAGGCTACAGAGAAAAAAATAGCGCTTATATTTATTCGGATGAAAATTCGGAAATGCGTTACCTGTCTTTGGATAAAGACGCTGCGGAAAAACAAAAAAAAGAAATAAAATCGGAATGGGAACGCCTTTTCTATGTGAACTTTACGCGGGCATCGCATTTGTTAATTCTTCCGCGTTATGATGAATTTTATAGTAAACAGAAGGTGAAAGAGGGTTTGGAATTTCTTAATGATGCGATGGAAGGATTTGTAAAAGACAATCAACAATTTTTTGACATTCTTCAAGAAGAGAATGATTTAAAATCGTTGAATGCGCGCAAAGAGGCGGTGGCAAAAATTTTGGAAAATCTTAACCGAGTCCATTCGGAAGACGAAAAAACGGCAGACATTTTATACAAAGAAATGCAAGAAATGCAGCTCTTTGAAAAGAAACCGCACACATGTTCGTATTCGTCAATTGCGCACGGTTCTGTAGAAAATGAAGAATCAAAGGATTCGAATCCGTCGAATAAGCCTGCCAACGCAGATGAAGAAGGCCACGAAATTTCTTCGAATGATGATGTTCAAGAAAACAAAAATGCCGCAGATTCTTATCCGCGCGGATCTCTTTTGGGAAATGCGCTGCACAAAATTTTCGAAGAAATTCACTTCGAAGAAATCGGCAAAGAATCTCTCGAAGAAGGGTTGAAAAATTCTAAGTGGAAAAATTTGGTGATCGCAGCGTTCGAAGAACAATCGCTCGATATTCTTAATCATCCCGATTGGAATTCGAAAACGGTGGAAATGGTTTGGAATACGATTTCTGCAAAACTGCCGAAGTTGAAAGCGGAAAAAGAATTTTCTCTTTCGGAAATTCTTTTTGAAAATCGCCGCAGCGAAATGGAATTTCGAATGAATTTGGAAGAATGTCAAGAATTGAAAAATTTCATCAAAGGCTTTATCGATTTGATCTTTGTGAAAGATGGACGTTTCTTTGTGCTCGACTGGAAATCGGATACGATGGAAAAATACGATGCGCAGTCGTTAGAAGAACAAATGAAATTGCGCCATTACGATATTCAGCGGGTGATTTACTCGTACATTTTAATTCAATGGCTTCAATCATTTGGCGATTACAAAAATAAAACGGAAGAAGAAATTTTTGAAAATATTTTCGGCGGCATTTACTATGTATTTTTCCGCGGTTGTCGCGCGGGCGAAAATTCTGGCATTTACGCAAAAGATTTTTCTTCTTATGCCGAATTGAAATCGGCTTATGACAAAATTATGGAAAATTACAAAGCCGCAAAACAAGGAAAATAAAAATGAAATACGAAGAATTTTTGAAAACATTAAAATGGCTGAAATTTGTCGGCGCCATGCAAGAAGAATTGATTCGCGTCCTTTCTGCTTTGCAGACGAATTTGAGCGACGACGTTAAAGAATTTTTGCTGCTTTTGCTTTCGTGTCAGAGCGAAGGACATACGCGTATTCCGTTGGATGCAAAAAAAGTCGAAGCGATTTTTGAAAAAAAATGGGCAGCGATGAATTCTTTAAAACAAGCGGAATTTCCAGATTTCGAAAAAATGAAATTGCCGGAAACGTCTTTTATTCCGAATGCTATCGAAGAAATCGGCGATAATCGCTACGAAAAAATGATTCAGCAGTGGAATGAAAACGATGCGATTCAAAAGCCGCTGATTGCATTTGACGGTTATCTCTATCCAGAAAAATATTTCAGCGCAAAATTGAAAATCGAAGAAAAAATTCTAAAGCTTTTTATGGACAAAACGCATGCCGAAGTCAGCGCCGAAAGTCTGAAAACGGTGATGGAAAAAGTCGCAGAAATTACACGGAATCCAGAAACAAAAAAATGCTTGACTTTAGAAGAAGAACAAGCGAAGGCAATCGTTCGCGGGGAATCGGAAAATTTGATTATCACCGGCGGACCAGGAACTGGAAAGACGACGGTCGTCTTTTACTTGCTGCGGAATTTGTATGTAAAAAATCCGAACTTGCTAGATTCGAAATTGTATTTGGCAGCGCCGAGTGGAAAGGCCTCTGACCGAATGCGCGAAAGTATTCAGAAAGCGTCTAACGGCATTTGCGATGAAGCGGAAAAGAATGCAAATGCAAACATTTATAAAAAAATTCGTGAAGCCAAAACGTTTACACTGCATCGTTTGCTGAATTATAACGGACAAACGAATCAGTTCCGGTATAATGCGAAAAATCCGTTTGAAGAAAATTCGATTTTCGTGATTGACGAATCGAGTATGGTTGACATTACTTTGTTCGCAAAATTTTTGGAAGCGTTGCCCGATTCTTCGCGCATCTTTTTGCTCGGCGATAAAGATCAGTTGCCGTCGGTAGAAGCGGGCGCTGTTCTCGGCGATTTGCTTTCGAAGGTAAAGTGCTCGGTAAATGCGTTGACCAAATCGAGACGCTTTTCTGGCGATTCGAAAATCGGAAAATTGGCGAAAGAAGTGATGGGCGAATCCTAAGATTCTCCTTTGACTTTCGAA
>SAMEA104315433__coassemble_1176_pt1 | contig 10546 bp, 8 predicted proteins | sample SAMEA104315433__metabat2_low_PE_037 | metagenome-assembled genome bin SAMEA104315433 (sample SAMEA104315433) | gut metagenome | biome: Monkey gut; feature: monkey-associated habitat; material: faeces | place: China | collected 2013 | reverse complement strand
ACGATGTGAAAATGGCTTATATGCTCGGTTCACAATTCGGCGCGCAAACTTATACCGTCGAAACGGAACAACTCGAATTTAAAATGGATGAAGCGGAATTTTACGCAGCTCTCGAAGATGGATTTAAAATGGTGACGGACACCGCTTTTAAAATCAAGCATCCGGATTCGGTGATGGCTTCCATTGCGCAGAGTATGAATACGCGTGCGCGTTCCATTATGATGGCGAAAATGCCGCAGTTCAAGCAGGATTCGACGGATACCGTGACGGTGAAAGCGCCGAAAAAACCGGGTCCGATGCCATCAGAAATGATCAAAGATGCGTCGTATCTTTTGGGCGTTCAATTCGGTGCACAATTTGCTTCGATTAAGCAGCAATCGGGCGCAGAAATGAATTTGGAAGCTTACAAACAAGGCGTCCGTGATGCCCGCGCTCGCGCTGCGGATACGACGATTCAGTTAAAACTTTTGCCGGATACACTTCAAGCGGTAAGCCAACGTCTTCGCGATAAAATTATGGAAGAACGCAAAGCGTTGATGGAAAAGCAAAAAGCAGAAGAAGAAGCGGTGAAGAAAGCGATTGAACCGCTCAAGGGCGATACTCTTGCTGACGGAACTCAAGCGAAATTAAATTTTGCGGTGAAGGCAACGGGCATTTCGGTTTCCGCAGAAAATTTACAAGCTTACGCTGGAAAGCCGCTCTTCGTTTTCTACTTCTCGACGACTTGCGGTCACTGCCGCCACGCGACTCCCGAAGTGAAAGAAATCGCATCGCAATTTAAGGAAATTAAATCCATCGCTATCGCAAGCGGTGGCAATTCCAAGCGCGATGTGCGCAGTTATATCGATGAATTCAAATTGGATGAAGCGGGAATTGATGTCTTCTTTGACGAATCCCGCGAATTCGGTGAACTTTACAGCGATGGCTACGTTCCGAAAGTTTACGTCGTCAAAGCGGACGGTTCTTTGATGACTTTCAAAAACTTTGAAGCGCAGAAGGATTCCATTAAAGCGGAACTTGGCAAGTTGAAGTAATTGTAAAAAGTTAACGCAGACATTTTGGAAAAGTGCGCACCCGCCCGCAGGGCGGGCGCGGAAGTAACACCCCCGCGAAGCTCCGCTTCGCGGGGGTGTTTTTTTGAAAAAGCAATTTTCATTCTAAATCAAAAATTTTTCAAAAAATTTCTCGGGAAAATAATTTACCTGCTCATTTGTTTGTCAAATTTGCAAGTTTCTTGGCATTTTCTGTTATGAAAAAGGTGAGTATCATCGCTTTGAACTCTTATTCACTTCCAAATCACCGCTAAATTCGGCGATACTATTGAAGAAAGTGGGTAAATGTGGTTATATTTGTATTGTTGTGGATTAAAATGGGTAATTTCTAAATGGAATTGAACGAATTCATAGGGCAAGCCAAAACGGCTCTCGACGAAAAGGGACGGACTCCCGTTCCTAGGGAATTTCGTCGTGTACTCTCGGATGAAGAGTGCGAGTCATTGATTGTGTCCTTTGGAGAAGCGGATTCTTTGATCTTGTGGACGATTGAAGAATATCGTAAGTTCACCGCTCATTTAGAAGCGCGCCCAGCGACCAAGAAGAACATTGATTTTCGCCGTCGTTTCAAGGCAAATTCGCATTTGGTGGTTTTAGACAAACAAAACCGCATTTTGCTTTCGAAAGACGACAAAGTCCGAGCCAAACTAGAAGGCGAAGTCCTCTATGTGGCGCGTTCGGGCAAGTCGGCGGAACTTTGGAATCCGGTAATCTACAACTCGAAGTTTGGCTTCAATTCAGAAGAAGACTTGAAGGAGTTCGACGACGGATTCTTTGACGATGTGTCTTCGGGGTCGGCAGATGAAAATCGCTGAATATCATTCCCCAGTTCTGTTTGAAGAATGCATGAAGGCTCTAATTTGGGACCCGAATGGCGTTTATGCGGATTGCACTCTCGGCGGAGGCGGCCATTCCGAAGGCATTTTAAAACGCCTCTCGGCTGCGGGACATTTGCATTCCTTTGACCGCGATCCCGAAGCAATCGCGTACGCAACGCAAAGACTTTCGCCGTTTTCTTCTCAAGTAACATTTCATCCGGTGCCGTTTGGCAGACTAGCAGATGAAGTTCAACCGAATTCGCTTTCGGGGATTTTATATGACTTGGGAATCAGCAGTCATCAGGTCGATGACGATGCGCGCGGCTTTACTTTCCAAGGGACAAATCCGATTGATTTGCGGATGGATTCGCGTTCGGATTTTAGCGCACAAGAATGGTTACGCACAAATTCACCTGAAGCGATAACGAAAGCGTTTAAAGAAAATGCGGATTTGGATCGTGCGTACAAATTAACTTTGAATATTCAAAGCGTTATCGCAGATTTGAAAACGCCGATTTTGCCGCAGCATATCAAGTCTGCGGTGGAAAAAACTTATCCGGATCGAATGCGCGATGTCAACAGCATTCTCGCCCGCGTTTTCCAAGCGATTCGCATGGAAGTGAATTCGGAATTGGACGAAATCCGTTCGAGTATGCGGGCAGCCGTCGATGCGTTAATTCCGGGCGGGCGTCTTGTCGTCATCACTTATCATTCGGTGGAAGATCGCACGGTGAAGCTCACTTGCGCCGAATTTGAACGTGCTTGCATTTGTCCGCCGCAATCTCCCGTATGCCTTTGCGGGGGAAATCATCAAAAATTAAAGAAAGTTTTGCGGAAACCGGGACTTCCGAGTGCAGAAGAAATTGCGCGGAATCCGCGGGCTCGTTCTGCGAAATTGAGGGTGTACGAAAAAGTATGACAAGACTCTTCTACGCCCATAAATTCTTGACGACGGTTTTCGTCTTAATCTGCTTAGGAATTATCCTTTGCGGGTATCTTTGGATGCAAAATCGCTACGAAGCAATCGCGACCGAAAAAGCTGCGCTCGTGCGCCAAATTTCAGATCTCCGCGGACAAGTTGTGCTTCGCGAACTTGAAAATAAAGAGCTTTCTTCTTTGGATCGCATTGCAAAAGTCGCTCCGCTTTTGGGATTGGATTATGCGCAGGTTCCTCGTAAAATCAAAAAAGTGGGGGATCGTTAAATGCGTTTAAGTCGGATGTCTTGGGTGATTTTATTGACGATTGCGATTTGGTTTGTGATGTTAGGACGCACATTCCAAATTCAAGTTATCGATAGCGATAAGTACACGAAAATTGCGAATATGCATGCGCGCGACCGCGCTATTCGAAAGGCTCCGCGTGGACGCATTCTCGACCGTAACGGAAGAATTTTTGCGCAGAGCATTCAAGAACGCGTGGGCGAATCGAATCGCACCGAAGACCGTCGCATTTTCCCGCAAGGCGTTTTAGCGTCGCAATTAATCGGGCAAGTGGGCCGCGACGGACAAGGACTTTTTGGACTCGAATTTTTGTTTGAAGATAAATTCCGCGGAACGGACGGTTGGCAAATGCGCATTTTAAATAGCAAGCGTCATGTGCAAGCGGGACGCATCCAAGATGGCGCTGATCCGATTCCGGGAAAAGATTTGGTGTTGACGATTGACCGCGATATTCAAGAAATCGTGGAAAAAGCTTTGAAAGATGGCGTGGAAACTTATCACGCCGAAAGCGGAAGCGCTGTCGTCGTCGATCCTTATACCGGCGAAATTTTAGCGATGGCGAGTTATCCGACTTTTGATCCGAATGCGCCGATTAGCGCAGCATCGCGGGCGAAGCGCAATGACATCGTCACTCTTGCTTACGAACCGGGTTCGACATTTAAAGCGATTACGGCAGCGACTGCAATTGAAACGCATTCTGTAAATCCAGAAACGATTTTTAGCGGAGAAAAGGGCGCGTGGAATGCGGGCAACGGCATTATTATTCACGATGACGGCAGACGCGATCACGGCGATCACAATATGACGGGCGCGATGGCGGTTTCGTCGAATATCATTTTTGCAAAAATCGCAGATAGTATCGGCGATAAAAAATTCTACAGCTATGTGCGCGATTTTGGATTTGGCTCGAAGACGGCGATTGAACTCCCCGGCGAAGAAAGCGGACTCTTAAAACCGCCGCATACGTGGAGTGGTCGCACGGGAAAAACGATGGGCTACGGCCACGAAATTTTGGTGACGCCGATTCAAATGGTGATGAGCTATTGTGCGATTGCAAATGGCGGCATTTTGTATCAGCCGACGATTGTGAAAGCGTGGCGTTCATTAGAAGGCGATACTTTGGAACTTCAAAAACCGATTCAAGTGCGCCGAGTCATTTCGGAAAAAACTGCAGCGCGTGTGCGTTCAATGCTTCGCGAAGTGGTGGAAATTGGAACGGGTAAACGCGTCAATTCGCAGAAACTTTCGGGAATTGCGTTCGGCGGGAAAACGGGAACGGCAGAAAAGTACAATAAAGAATTGCGCCGTTACGATCATACGCGGCAAGTGGCTTCTTTTATCGGGCTTGCGCCTGCAGAAAATCCGCGTTACGTTTGCATGGTTTTAATGGATGATCCGAAAGGGCAAACTTCGGGCGGTGCGACTTCGGGTCCGATTTTCCGAAAAATTATGGAAGGCATTTATTACGGGCCATCGATTTCACCGTTGCCGTATAATTTGGCGAATGTTTCGGTTCACGAAAATTGCAATGTCGAATTTGTCGGGCTCCCGAGAACGGAAGCGAAAAATCAAGCGGAAAGCCGGAAATGCCCAGTCACATTTGAAGGCGAAGGCTCAACGGTAATCGCTTCGGAATATGATTTTGAAAATAGCGGGCGGAAGCTGCGTCTTGGCACATTGAATGTGCAAAAGATGCCGAATTTAGCGGGGCTTACGTTACGCGATGCGTTGGAACAAATCGGAGAACTTTCGGGTTCAATTGAATACGAAGGCGTGGGACGCGTGAAGAAACAATATCCTGCTCCCGATGCGGTCATTAAACGCGGTGAAAAATTTAAGCTCATTCTTTCTGAGAAAGGTTAGGTGATATGCTTTCTGAAACCATTCTGAAGAATTTGAAAATTCAAGGACTTTGCGATGATTCTCGCAAGGTAAAACCGGGCGATTTGTTTTTTGCAATGCCTGGAGAACAGTCTGTCGATTTTGCACGAAACGCTTTGAGTCAAGGCGCGGTAGCTGTTGTCGGCGAATGCGAAGCGCCGCAAGATCTCGCAAGCAAATGGATTTTAGTTCCGAGCGTCAAAGAAGAACGCGCATCGGTTGCAAAAATTTTCTATCACGATCCGTTTTCAAAACTTTCGGCGCATGCGGTCACAGGAACAAACGGAAAAACGACGAGCGCATTTTTAATGGAATCGATGCTTTCGAGCGATGGCAGAAAAACCGCTCTCGTTGGAACGATTTGCAAAAAAATTGGCGACAAAGTAATCGCTTCGAATTTGACGACTCCCGGCATTTTGGAATTGTATGCGTTTGCAGCAGATGCTGTCGCTGCGGGCTGCACCGATTTTGTGATGGAAGCTTCTTCGCATTCTCTGCATCAAGGACGCGTTCAAGGCATTCGTTATCGGAGTGCGCTTTTCTCCAATTTGACCGAAGATCATTTGGATTATCACAAGACGATGGAAAATTATTTCCAAGCGAAAAAACTTTTGTTCACCAAGTACTTGGCGGAAGATGGCGTCGCGGTAATCAATGTGGACGATGAATATGGAGAACGTCTTTTCCAAGAAATTGCGACGAAAAAAATTTCGGTTTCGCGTCTTGGAAAATCGGGTGCGATGATTGCGCCTACTGCAATTCAAAGTTCCGAAGACGGTTTGATTTTGACGGTGCCTGCGATTGCAGAAACGCCGATTGAAACAGCACTTGTCGGCGAATTTAATGCGGACAATGTTCTCTTGGTCATGAGTTGGGCAAAAGCGATTGGCATTTCGGAAGCGTCAATTCGCAAGGCGCTCAAAACGGTAAAAGTGCCGGGGCGTTTTGAAATGACATTTAACGATGGAAATCGCCGCGTCATCGTGGACTATGCGCATACTCCCGATGCGTTGGAACGCGTTCTGCGCGTTGCGCGCTCGCTTACGAAAGGAAAACTTTCTGTCGTCTTTGGTTGCGGCGGAGACCGCGATCGCAATAAGCGTCACATCATGGGCGCCATCGCCGAAAACGGAGCTGATTTTGCTTGGGTCACTTCGGATAATCCGCGGACCGAAAAGCCCGAAGCGATTATCGAAGACATTGTGAGCGGTATGCATTCGGATCATTTTAAAGTCATCGTTTCGAGAGAAGAAGCGATTCGCGAAGCGTGCCACGCAATGCAATCGGGAGATTTTCTCGTCGTCGCGGGCAAAGGCCACGAAAATTATCAAATCATCGGAAAGACGAAACATCATTTTGATGATCACGAAATTATTCTGCGGGAGATGCACTAATGCAAAATTTGGATTTGACAATCGCAGAACTTTGCGAAATTCTAGAAAGCGAACCGGTCGGTGTTTCGCCGCGAATGGCAAAGCGCAAAGTCAAACTTTGCTTGGATAGCCGCGAAGCGGGTCCGGGTGTTGTCTTTTGGCCGTTAAAAGGCGGCCGCTTTGATGGTCACGATTTTATTTCGGATGTGATGAAGAAAGGAGCATTGATGAGTGTGATGGATGCAGACCGCGCAGGAGATTCTTTGTCGGATGTTTATGTTCCCGTAGACGATTCGAATAAAGCGCTCCTCAAGCTTGCGAAAGGTTATCAGCGTAAATTCAAATTGAAAAAAATCGCCGTCACCGGTTCGAATGGAAAAACGACGACGAAGGAAATGCTCAAAGCAATTCTTTCTTCGGAATTTAAAACGATTGCAACCGAAGGAAATTTCAACAATCAAATCGGCGTGCCGAAAACAATTTTCCGTTTTAAGCATAGCGATGAAGTCGCTGTCGTCGAAATGGGAACGAGCGCACCGGGAGAAATTCATCCGCTGTCGATGACTGTGGAACCTGACATCGCTGTGATTACAAATGTCGGCGCAAGTCATTTGGAACATCTCGGCAATTTGGATAATGTCTTTAAAGAAAAAGTGACGATTGCAGATGGCTTAAAGAAAGGCGGCCTTTTGGTGGTAAACGCAGACGATTCTCGCCTTTCAAAATTGCGCACAAATAAAAGTTATCGCGTTCTCACTTTCGGCATTAAACGCGGCGTCATCAAACCGGAAAATCTCACGTGGGATGCGAACGCTTGCGCGAGTTTTAAAATCGGACGGACGGAATTTCATTTGAATGTTCCGGGCATTCACAATGTTTACAATGCGCTCGCAGCGATTGCGGTCACCACATCGATGCGGATGTCGAAAGCAAAAGTTTCTGCGGCATTAGAAAAATTCCACGCAGCAAATATGCGAATGGAAATTCGAAATGGCGCAGGCATTAAAGTGGTTTCGGATTGTTATAACGCCAATCCGTCTTCGACGAAAATGGCGCTCCAAACAATCGGCGCACTTTCTAATACAAATCGTAAAATTGCGATTCTCGGCGATATGTTGGAACTTGGCGAAAAGTCCGAAGAATTGCATCGTGAAATTGGTGAAATGGTTCCGCAGATGCATTTTGATATGCTTATCTCAGTGGGAAAACTCAGCCAAAATATGCAAGCGGGTGCGCTCGCCGCAGGAATGGATGCCAAGTCCGCTTTGCATTTTGACACGGTGCAAAAAGCCATTGAATTTTTGGAAGGTAATGTGCACTTCGGTGACATTCTTCTTGTCAAAGGTTCGCGCGGCATGAAGATGGAACAAATCGTCGATAAATTACTTCGCTTAGAGCCGGCTGCAGTTACCAAAGGTTAATGCATGAAAAAGTGGCTTGCGTCCTATTTGAGTTTTGATAAACCGATGCTTTTAGCAATGGTCGCATTGCTTGCGCTCGGTGTTTACGTCATTTACAGTGGAAGTAATTTCCATGCGACAGAACTCGGGCGCCCCTCTTATTATTATGCGATGAATCATTTGAAAGTCATCGCTCTCGGTTTTGTGGCGATGGGAATTGTGACAGCAATCGATCATAAATTGTGGCACGATATTGCGCGTCCCGTATTTATTCTTTGCTTAGTCGGACTCATTCTCGTAATCATTATGGGCGCTGTGACAAAAGGAGCTGCTCGCTGGTTAACGATTGCGGGTTTTTCCATTCAGCCCGCAGAACTCATGAAAGTTGCGATGTTTGCTTATATGGCGCGGCGGCTCTCGGAATTGGGCGATGCCATCGTGGATTTAAAACGCGGCATGATTCAACCGCTAGTAACTCTTGGCATCGTCGCCGTTTTGATTCTTTTGCAACCGAATTTTTCGATGACGTTGATGATTGGCGTTTCGACATTTGTGCTTTTATTTGTCGCAGGCGCACGGCTAAAATATCTGGGTGGCGCATTAGCACTCTGCGGAATCCTTGTGCTCGGCGTTGGACTTTCGGCTTCGTATCGCTTGAAACGTTTAACCGTCTTTTTGCATCCGGAAGAGCATTTGAGCGGCGGCGGATATCAGTTGTATAATGCGCTCGTAAGTCTTGGACACGGCGGCATCACCGGCACAGGAATCGGACAAGGAACGCAAAAATTGGGATTCCTTCCAGAGTCGTATAAAGACGTTGCCTTTAGCCTTCTCGGCGAAGAACTCGGATTTTTAGGAACGAGTTTTGTGCTTATCCTTTTTGGCCTTATTGTTTATCGCGGATTTGTCATCGCTCAAAATGCGAAGACGCGCTTTGCCAAATATTTTGCGACGGGTTTAACTTGTGCGCTTGGGCTCAATGTCATCTTGCATGTTTTTGTGAATACCGGACTCATGCCGACGACAGGACAACCGCTCCCGTTTATCAGTTACGGCGGAACCAATTTGCTGGTTTCGATGATTTCTGTGGGAATTCTTTTAAATATTTCGCGGCCGAATACGGGCTTAAATATCGATGAACCGCGGAGTATTGTACAAACGATGAAGGTGGCATAATGAAACAGAAGAAATTTTTATTTGCATGTGGCGGAACCGGTGGGCACGTTTTCCCGGCGGTAGCGATTGCCGAAAGTTTGAAAAAAGCGGGAATTGAAAATATCTCGTTTGCAGGCCGCAAAGATTCGATGGAATCGCGACTTGTAAAACCGTATTTTGAATTTGACGAAATCTCGGCAGTTCCTCTTCACCGTGGTTCGTTTATGCAAAATTTAGGGCTGCCTTATAAATTATTGAAAGCAGTGCAAAGCGCAAAAGTCGTTTTGAAAAAACGGAAGCCCGATGTTATCGTTGCGACGGGCGGTTATGTTTCGCTCCCCGTTGTCATTGCTGCAGGCCGCGCAAAAATTCCGGTTTATATTCAAGAGCAAAATGCAGTCGCTGGCGTGGCGAATAAAATTGGCTCTCATTATGCGAAGAAAATTTTTGTCACTTCAAAAGATGCGCAGAAATTTTTCCCGTCGACCGAAACGATGGTCTTCGGAAATCCAGTTCGCGAATTGCCGAAAATTGAAAATCTTCCGCGTCCAAAAGAATATCGCGACGGCACAAAAACTTTGCTCATCGTCGGCGGCTCGCAAGGAGCCCGCGGCATTAACGTCAAAATGGAAGAAGCGCTTTCGCAAATCGCCGAAAGAAAAGACATTTCGGTGGTGTGGCAAGTCGGTGCAAAAAATTTCGATGAAATTTGCGCACGCATTCAGATTCCAGAAAATGTTTCGGTGAATGCATTCCTCGATAACATTTACGCTTACATGGGTCATGCGGATTTAATCGTGAGCCGCGCAGGCGCTTCAACTCTTGCAGAAATTCTCGCATTCGGAAAACCGTCGATTCTTTTCCCGTTCCCATTTGCGACTGCAAACCATCAAGAATTTAACGCACGCGTTGTTGAGAAAGCGGGCGCTGCTCTCGTTGAACTCGATAACGATCCCAATGATTTGTGGAACAAAGTACAAAGTCTTCTTTCGAATGCAGAAAAATTAAATCAGATGGCGTCAGCAGCAAAATCCATCGGCATGCCCGACGCAGCCGATCAAATCGCCAAAGTCATTTTGGAAGCGGAGTGCTAATATGAATTTGATTCCGAGCAGTCGCGTAAAAAGGTTGCATTTTGTGGGCATTGGCGGAGCTGGAATGTCTGGCATTGCCGAAGTGCTTTTTGAAAATGGTTTTGTGGTTACAGGGAGCGATACCGGCGACGGTCCTGCCATTGAATATTTGAAAAATTTAGGCATTGAAATTTTCCCGACTCACGATGCGAAGAATGTGGAAAACGCAGACCTTCTCGTTTATTCGTCGGCGGTGAAAATGGACAATCCTGAAATTGTCGAAGCGAAAACTCGCCGCATTCCGGTGATTCGCCGCGCAGAAATGCTCGGAGAATTGATGCGTTTAAAATACACTCTCGCAGTTTCGGGAACGCATGGAAAGACGACGACCACATCGATGCTCGGCGCCATTTGGGAAGCCGCAGGCGAAGATCCCACTGTGATTGTCGGCGGCGTGGTGAAAGGAAAGGGCAGTGGCGCAAAAGTCGGCCGTGGACGTTACTTGATCGCCGAAAGCGATGAATTCGATCGCAGCTTCCTTTCGATGATGCCTTCGTCGGCAATTATCACCAA
>SAMEA104315433__coassemble_1164_pt1 | contig 10622 bp, 10 predicted proteins | sample SAMEA104315433__metabat2_low_PE_037 | metagenome-assembled genome bin SAMEA104315433 (sample SAMEA104315433) | gut metagenome | biome: Monkey gut; feature: monkey-associated habitat; material: faeces | place: China | collected 2013 | reverse complement strand
CCTCATCGGGGCGACGACGGAAAATCCAGGATTCGAAGTCAATTCCGCTCTCCTTTCCCGCTGTCAACTCATCCTATTTGCGCCGCTTTCTCCCGAAGAACTTTCAAAGCTCACCCTCCGCGCTCTCCGCGAAGATCCCCGCGGGCTTCAACTTCGCGATGTGGAAATTTCCGACGAAATCATCGCCAAATTAGTCGCCCAAGCCGATGGCGATGCGCGTTTTTTGCTCAATCAAATCGAATGGATTGCAAAAAATCTCGGCGAAAAAAAAGTCATCGACGAAAAACTTCTCGAAACCATTCAATACAGAAAGCCGTTACGTTACGACAAATCGAGCGAAGAACATTACAACTTAATTTCTGCGCTGCACAAATCCGTCCGCGGAAGCGATCCCAACGCTGCTGTTTATTGGCTGCACCGCATGATTCAAGGCGGAGAAGATCCGCGGTTTATTTTACGCCGACTTATCCGCATGGCGATGGAAGACATCGGACTTGCCGACCCGAATGCAATTCTCTTAGCCAACGCAGCCCGAGAAGCTTTTGATTTTTTAGGCGTTCCCGAAGGTCTTATCGGACTCGATGAAGTCGCAATTTATTTAGCGCTCGCCCCGAAAAGCAATAGCGTGGAACTCGCCGGAATGAAAGCCGATGCGCTCATTAAGCAAACAGGAACATTACCCGTTCCCAAAGCTTTTCGCAATTCGGTAACCAAAGTCGGAGAACAACTCGGCTACGGCAACGGCTACCGCTACGATCACGATAGCCCCGATGCTTATTCCGCCCAAGATCATTTGCCAAAAGAACTCGCCCATACCGAAATTTATCAGCCGACAGAATATGGCAAAGAAAAGAAACTCGCCGATCGTTTAAAAGAATTAAAAGCGATTGCCGCTGCCCGCAATGCAAAGCAATAATGCTTATTGCATTTCTTCTTTGACTTTTTTCTTCAAATCTTTCAATTTCCAACGCGTGCGTTTGTCTTCAACGACAAAGTCATTGCGGACGCCACGCTTTAACGCGGCATCGATTAAATCCAACGCTTCTTGATAACGCTTTTGATCTAAACGAAGTTCTGCGATAAATAACATTGTATTGATATCTGCGGGATCTTGTTTGTGCGCCATCACCAAATATTTATCCGCTAAATCTTTATCCGGCCAACTGAGCAAAAATGGAACATATGGCAGTAATTGATGCGCCCGCCCTAAAAATTGCCAATTTTCTGCCGCTGTCGAAAGATCGCGGACTTTCTTCGCTGCCCCTTCTTTTACCGCTTGCCATGCACCATATTCCCGCGCCCAAAGCGAAAGATTCTGCGCATATAGCGACATAATCGTCTTATTTTTCGGATATTTGGCGTGCATATCTTCGCCGAATTTTTTGGATTCTGCAAAGAGTTTTAATCGCACTTCATGATTAAAAACAGCGTAACAACCTTTGAAGTAATACGCATAGAGTAATTGTTCTGCGGCTTTTTCTTGCACGCTAGAATCTTTCAATGCGCGTTTATACGCATTGATCATCTTTTCGACAACCAAGGAATCCGCATGATCATTTTTGGAATTTTTCGCCCGATTTTTAAACCAATAATTTCCGGTTTCAAAATCTTGATTTGCTAACGCAAAGCACGCAAGCAAAAGGACGACACCAAGAATGCGGAACATATTTCAGGCTAAATTTTCCAGGTCTGCAGAAGTTTATTCACCGACGCAATGCGGCTTTTTTCTTCATCGGTCCCGTGAAACGCCTTAAAAAGAAGGTTGCGATATTCCATCAATGCGGTGCGAATAATGACTTTTTCTTCTTTTTTTAGCATAGTGAACCTAAGTTAAAATAATTCCGAGAAATTCGAACTTACAAAAAATTACTTTTTACGTTTTTGTTTTCCGTTAAAGTAATCCATTTGACGCGTCGAACCGAGAACAGCGTGCCACAGCGGACTATCCGGTTTAATTTTACGGCGTTCGCTCACCGCAAAATCGATTGGCACGTGAGTAAATTTGCCATTCATGCTGCCGACGACCATATTCGTCTTGCCCGCCATCGCAGCGTGCACAGCATTTTCTGCAAGTTGATAGCAGAAAATCGCATCGGTTCCTTTCGCGGGAATACTGCGCACGGTATAACTCGGATCAAAATATTTGATGTTGATTTCCATGCCGATTTTTTTGAAATGTTCATCGATTTTTTCGACTAGATAATCGCCGATGTCATATTTCAAAATATTGCCCGATGCATCTTTCCGTTGTGGAAGACCTTTGAACAAATGTTGGCCAGCGCCTTCGGCGACTACGACAACCGCATGCGTTTTTCCGATGGCATAACGATTTTCAAGAGCGTTGAAAAGTCCGCCTTCGCCTTCCAATTTAAAAGGCACTTCGGGGATTAAGCAGAAATTCACCACCGTCGTAGCAAGTGCTGCGTCTGCAGCGATAAATCCAGAGTCGCGGCCCATGAGCTTTACCAAACCGAGGCCGTTATAAGCGCCATTTGCTTCGCAGTGAGCGCTGTTAATCACCGCACAAGCTGCGAGCACAGCCGTTTCGAAACCGAATGTTCTATCGACCAAGTTCAAATCGTTATCGATTGTTTTCGGAATGCCGATGACCGAAATCGGTTGATGTCTGCGTTTGATTTCGTTCGCAATATCGCGGGCGCCGCGGAGAGTACCATCGCCGCCGATGCAGAAGAGCATATTGATATTCAAACGCATTAACGTATCGACCATCACTTCGGCGCTTTGTTCTCCACGAGAACTGCCGAGGATTGTTCCGCCGTCTTCTTGAATGTTGTCAACGATATCCGGGTCTAAAATTTTCGGCGCATAACCGTATTCCGGATTGAGTCCGCGGTAACCATACGGAATTCCGAAAATATTGCGGACACCGTAATCAAACCAAAGCACGCGAACGAGACTTTTAATCACGTTGTTTAATCCCGGGCAAAGACCGCCGCAAGTCACGATTGCAGCGCGCGTCCAAGACGGATCGTGATAAATCATTTCACGAGGACCTGCCGCTTCCAAAGAAGGAATCGCTTTCCCGAGTTTCACAAATTTTTCCAAGGCGTCGACATCCGTAGCGAGACTCACCCGCCTAGAATCATCGACAAATTTGAGTCCCTTCATCGGGGAAACAAGTGTTGCCTTGCCAACTGTTTCGATGGAAAGATCGTAGCTGTCCGGATTTTCGAGAATATCTTCTTTGGTCATAAAAGCCTCGCTTTCTTTTCTCAATTTAGCAAAAGAGTGTAAAAAAGGAACTATTCTAAGCGTTAAGAACGAAAAATTTAAGCGCTGAATGAATCAAAAATGTTTCTTAAATGTTGATTAACGGCAAATGCAATTTTGTGCGCAATCCTGGATTTGCATTTTCAATTTCAATTTTCATATTCGTTTTATCGCAAAGTTTTTTCACCATCGAAAGTCCGATGCCCGTGCCCGCCGTCGTCCGAGTCATTTCATTGCCGACGCGGTAAAATTCTTCGAAGACGTGATGCATTTCTTTCTGCGGAATTCCAGGTCCGTAATCGCGGACAACAAAATAAACATCGTTTTCGGTAACGCGCAATTCGAGAGCAATCATTTTATACGAAGATTCGCGGGCAAATTTCAGCGAATTGTCCACGACGTTCATCAAGATTTGCATGACCGCATCTTTGTCGAGCATTAACTGCAAATTGCAAATGTCGCTTGTCACCGTCAAATCGAATCCGTTCTTTTCCACATTTTGCGCATAAGTTGCGACGAAATTATCGAGAATTGTCTTCGGATTGATTTTCGTAAATTGCACATTCCAGTTGCCACGTTCAAGCTTCGAAAGATTGAGCACATTTTGAATTAAGCGCGACAAGCGCTCTGTTTCGCTCACGATTAAACCGTAATATTTTTGCCGTTTTTGTTCATTGGCAACCCAAGAATTTTGAAGCAATTCCGCATACATACGAATCGCCGTCAGCGGAGTTTTTAATTCATGACTCACCGCCGAAACAAAGTCCTGTCGTTTATTCGCTAACGCCAGTTGGCTTTTCGTCGAACGATAGACTGCGATGAAACCGCCCGCGAGAGCTGCAAACATAATGAATCCAATGACGATTAAAAAGACGCTACTGCGACTCGAACTGTCTTCGGTCAAATGCACCGTGAGCTGCATTTCGTTTAACGGAAATTGCAGCGGAATTTCAAGCAAAATGCCGCGCGTATTCGCCTTCGATCCAAATGTCACAAATGATTTTTGACGGCTACCGAATTCGAGAGTAATTCCTTGTTCCGCAGGATTAAATTGTAATTCGTTGACGACTAAATTTTCGAGATATTGCCGCACGCGCACTGCGTAACCTTGAATAAATTGTTCATTATTCCGCCACACATTGCGATAATAAACAATGTAATTCTCATTAAACTTGGCTTGGAACGGATCGATTTCCACTTCTAAAATATTCGGAATTTGAATGGAATCGTCTTCGGTTTCTTCCACTCCATTTTCCGAAATGCGCCGGATGCGCGCTGATTCGACATCGAATAAAAAACTTTCTGTCTGCGAACTTTGTTCGTAACGCCGCTGAAATTTTTTGGAATCATTTAATTTCACAGCGAGCTTTAAATTTTTTCCATAAAGCCTATCCAAACTGTCCTGCGTACTCGCTTGCACTTGAGTTCGGCTTAAGCCTTCGTTGTGAATTCCCAACTGCTTTAACACATTCTGAATGCTGTCGCGGACAATTTCTCGTTTTGTGCGATCTTCAACGGGAATTTTTTCCAAAATGCCATCGGGAAGAACGGGCGTGTGCATACCGCCATCGGGATCGAGCTGAAAGTAGCCAATCATTCCACCGTAATGACTGCGAATCGGCATTTCCGCGAGCTTTGAAATCGTCACTTCTTCGCCGCCGATAATGGGAACCGCCCGAATAAAACGATATTCCGAATAAGAACGTTGCTCTTCCACTGCTAAATCATCGTAAATACGCTGATTGAGCATTTGCAAAATAAAATACGCTTGTTCCTTATACGCGTATTGCGATTCCGTTTCAAAATGTTTATACGAATTGACTAAAAGGATCGCGACGGGAATCGCGATCACTAAAAATAAAAACGTAAAAATGAGCTTGAGCCGGTTCATCAGTCCGGTGTTTCTCGCAGTTGATAACCTTCTCCGCGGAATGTTACGAGCAAGCACGGATGCGCCGGATCATCTTCAATTTTTTTGCGGAGCTTTGTAATGTGAATATCCACCGTCCGCGTATCGACATTTTCTGCGTTTTCGTAGCCCCAGACTTTGTTCAAAAGTTCTGCACGCGGCACAGCGCGGTCGCGATTCGCCCACAAATATTCCAAAATTTCAATTTCTTTGCGGGTAAACGAAAGCTTTTCCGAACCGCGGAAACCGTTATATTCGCGGAAGCTCACGCGGAGATTTCCTGCGACCAATTTTCCATCGCTTTCCATCACCTGACGCGAACGGCGAAGTACTGCTTCGATGCGAGCGAGTAACATCGGCACCGCAAACGGCTTTGGCACATAATCGTCTGCGCCATATTTCAGTCCATCGATGATATCTTTATCCGTATTCTTCGCCGAAAGAATAATAATCGGCACATCTTTATCTTTTTCGCGGATTTTATCGCAAACGGTAAAACCATCCATTCCCGGGAGCATTAAATCCAAAAGGATAAGCCCATACATTCCGCTTAAGCCTTCGTTCAATCCCGAAATGCCGTCGGCGACATGCTTCACATGATAACCTTGAAATTCCAAAAGATCGACAAGACCTTCTGCAATCGCAATTTCGTCTTCGATGACGAGGATGGTTAAATTCGTATTTTTCTTATCCATGCGAAAACTCCGAGAAATTAAAGGGCAAATCCAACGCCTGCTTCCATGACGAACGATGAAGCATCCACTTCGGAATCATAATCGATACCAAAGTAATACTTTCCGTTAATGTAAGCCGCAATCGGAATAATCGGCAACTTGGCGCGCACACCCACGAGAATGTGTCCGCCGAGATTCGTATTCAAACCTTCATCTTGCAATTCATCCGAAAGGTCGCTCGCGAGTTGCTTCATTTGATCCGGAGTCACCGTTCCGCTAGCGAGTGCCGTTTGCAAATCCCCTGTAATTTTATCGGTATATTTCTTGATATACTTCGTCGTCATCACCGGCGTGCTCAAATAATAGGTAATGCCGCCGCCGATATACGGACGAATAATAGGGAGCAAGTAATCGGATAAGTAATTGAAATGTCGCCGTTCATCGCAATAAATTTCGGCGAAGCTTTGCCGAACGGCACCCCATCAAATTCGAGTTCAATGTCTTGTTCATTTTTAATGGCGCCATCGGGACCTTTTATCGTGAGCGAAGAACTGTAAGAACCCCACTGCAAGTTATAAGTCGCTTCGACATCGATAATCGGGAGGAAATCAATCCACAGTTTTAAACCAAAACCCTGTAAACTGCTAAACGAGCCGTGACGATATTCGACGCTGCCGAGAGAAGTTGCTTTGCCATCGGCATCGGATCCCGATAAATTCATCAAATGTTCATTTTGAACCGCATCCATACTCGTTCCAAAATTCGGCGCATAATGAAAGCCAATACCGATCAAAGCGAAAGACGGCGAAATGCACAGCGCAAAAGCCGCTGCAAGCAGTTTCAAATTCATACCGAGAACTCCTAAATAGGGTAAGGGTTACCCCCAAACTATATTAAAATGTTAAAAAACGAAAATATTTTTTGCATTTATCCGCATTCTTCGCCAAATTTGTCACATTTTTTGCATTAAAAAACGCCCCGCAATGGGGGCGTTTTTCTAGACTGCTTTTCCTTTTATGCTTGCGCTTGAATCGAAGTTAATGCAATCGTGTAAACGATATCTTCAACGAGCGCGCCGCGAGAAAGATCGTTCACCGGTTTTGCAAGACCTTGAAGCATCGGACCGACAGCGATTACGCCCGGAGCCGAACGTTGCACCGCTTTGTAACAAATATTTCCCGCAGAAAGGTCGGGGAAAATGCAAACGGTTGCTTTGCCCGCAATAGCGCTTTCCGGCGCTTTGAGCTTTGCCACATTTTCCGTCGTCGCCGCATCATACTGCAGCGGTCCATCCACCGGAATATCGGGGCGAGCTGCGCGAATTGCCTGCGTCGCATTGACGACCAATTCCACATCGTCGCCTTTGCCACTTTTCCCGGTGCCGTAGCTGAGCATCGCAACGCGAGCCGGAATATTGAAAGCCTTTGCCGTATCGTAACTCTGAATAGCGATGCCCGCTAATTCTTCGGAAGTCGGGTTCAAATTGATTGCGCAATCGCCAAAGACATATGTCTGCGACGGCAAGCAAACAAAGAAGACCGAGCTAATCGACTTCACTCCCGGAGCGCATTTAATTACTTGCAAAGCGGGACGAACGGTATCAGCGGTCGAGTGCACGGCGCCCGAGACAAGACCATCGACTTCGTTCTTTTTTAACATCATCGTGCCGAGGAAAACCGGATCTTGCAAAGTCAAGCGCGCTTTTTCTTCGGTCATGCCTTTTGCTTTACGGAGTTCCACCAAAAGCGGCACATATTTTTCGGCCAATTCTGCGGACGGTTCAATGATTTCAAAACCAATTCTGGCGAGCAGCTTCGGCTTCGACATCGGACTTTTTCGCAATCAAAACGGGGATTGCGATTTTCCGTTCGTAAACTTCGACGGCAGCTTTGAGAGTGCGCGGTTCGGCGCCTTCCGGAAGCACAATGCGTTTTAAATTCCGCGAAGCGAGCTTCAACAAATTGCGACGGAATTCTGCCTGCGAAATGCGATGTTCCGTTTCGGATGCGAGAATTTTTTTCACCGCTTCTGCGTTCATCGAATCGCCGTCTGCGCAAACAAATGCGACGCGAGCTTTTTGCAACGTAAAATCCGCAGCAACAAGAGCGCCGGCTTCATCCGAATCGGCGACGAGAATAACATCGGCATCCAAAGCCGCAGCGATTTGAATATTCACCCATTCAGCGCGGGCGCTTTCGGCAAACGAAACGCCGGTAACGACAAGCGCTTCTGCCGAAGATTCCTGCACAATTCCCACCAATTCTTCCATCGCAGCATCCGCTTCGACAGAACGCAACGCAGCCGGAACCTTTTCCGACGCAGCAAAAGACGCCACAGAGGCGGCTTCTTTTTTCACAATTTCGAGAACAGAACCTGCTGCTTTCGCAAGGTCAATTCCAGCGGCTGCTGGCGCAACCAAAAAAACATGTTTCATTTTCTTCTCCATTGAGTTTTTCATTATTATAGCTAATTCAAAATGCAAAAATGCATGTCAATTCAAAAAATTTTCATCTGTAAAAGCTCATTTTGTGAGAACTGCAAACGAAGCGTAAATTGATTAATTTTTTAATAGCTGCAAGCAAGAAATTTCACCTTGATAAATCGCACAAATTCATTAAGGATAGTAGAAAAATTTAAGCAAAAGTTTCAAAATAGCGTTTAATTTTTTATATTCAAATCGGGATTGATATGCTGAATCAGATTTAAAAATCTGATGCTCTACGCCGGTGCGAAGCGTGAAGACACAATTCTTGTGAACGCCGATATTCAAAGAAGCAATCGCAGTCGGCTTTTATTTTTCCTGCATATCGTCATCGCATTTCTCGCCGTTCTTTCCATTTTCGCTCTGACCAATTCCGAGCTCATCGAACAACGAAAAATTTACATTTCCTTGTTGCTCATCGAAGGCGTTTTAGCGCTCATCAATCATCACTTTACCCAAACTCGCCCCTTTCTTTTAAATCTAACGATTGAATTATTTTTGTCCTCGCTTTTAATTTATGGAATTATTTTAGGCGTCTTTTTAAATCCCACTGAATATTCTACATCCTTTGTCGCCTTCATTCTCACTCTTCCCATTTTATTTTTACGTCGACCGATTGTCGCCATCGCTCAAATTTTACTCTTCGTTTCTTTATTCATTTTTTTAGTCGTGCAAGTAGAAAGTCCGAATGTCGTCTTCGGCGATGTTTTGAACGCTACCGTTTTTGGTGCAGGCAGTATTGTTTTATCAACTTACATTATGAAAACGATGATGCAAAATCAGATTTTAAAATTCAAAACCGCTCGCATCGCCAACGAAGATCAACTGACCGGACTTTTAAACCGCAACTGTTACGAAACGCAACTGAAAAATTATCCGAGTCTTTGCACGAAAACTTTATCGTGCATTTACATCGATGTCAACGGACTCCACACTCTCAATAATCAAAAAGGGCACGAAGCCGGCGATAAAATGCTCCGATTTATTGCGAAAGAATTTCAAATGCGTTTCGGGAAAAATCACACTTATCGCATTGGCGGCGATGAATATGTCGCCTTTGCAATGGATTCGAATAATTCGACGATTGCGCAAAAAATTCAAAAATGTGTTCAACAAGTCAAATCCCAAAATTATCATGTTGCCTGCGGTTACTTTACTGCGCCCGCAGAAAATCTCGACATTAGCGAATTGATTAAGTCCGCCGAATCCAATATGTACACCGCCAAATCAGAATATTATTCCAAATTTGGCGTCGCACAACGAGGCTTCCGCGAATAATCGCTAAATGTCAAATAATTTATCGGGAAATTCTTTGGAATTGCGAAGCGATAAAATTTCAATGTTCAATGCCGTTTCAATTCCTGCTGCGAGAATTTTAATCGTCACCCGTTTCAGTTGATCATTCGCATCGTAAACAAATTCCATTTGACTCGAACTTTCCGCATTTTGCGTTTCCAATTTTTCAAAGCGTTTCTTTTTGGCATTGTAAAATACAACCGCCGAATCGCCGCGAATTTGATAAATGTCATCCGTAATTTTTTGCGGTTCTTGCCACTTTCCCGAATCTAGCGGATTAAAGAGAGCGTATTTCTGCGTTTCTAAAAGTTCACCTGTATAATTTGAAATTTTCACTTGTTTTGTTTTTAGATCAACCGTTTTCATTTTTTGATGATGAATAATTGTCCGCGTTTCCACAAGTGGCGTTTTCATTTCGGAATAAATTTTATCCGCTCCTTTTTGCACATGCAAAATTTTCATCGTCTGCGAAGTCGGAATCGCATCGGATTGCATGCTCACTTCCAAACTCAATTCCAATGAATCTTTTGGAATCGAATTTTCACACAATTCCGCTTTTACTTTTTCCAAAGTTAAAGCATTTGAAACGCCCATCAAAAGGGCAATCCACAACAGAATTTGTTTCATTTTTTTCCTCCTATTTTTAGGTTTTTCTAATCCTTCACGCAACGGAGTGACATGCGATATAAACTATTGAAAGGCGTTATATCTTGTTCAATTTTAACGGAATAAATCATCCCATCTGACATCGGAGTGGATGTCCAAAAAAGGGCATCAAATTTATAAAATTCAATATGATTTTTTCCAATATATGCACCACCTAATAAAGCAGAAAATCCACATTCATCATTTCCTGTTCTATAACTACTTGAAATGGAATCATTACGAAGTCGATTTGCTGATTTCTGATTATATCCGTCCCCAATTTCATTAACTAGAATATCCCATTCAGCAAGAGATGGCACATGCCAACCAGCAGGACATACGCTTGCGACTAAATTTTCATCGAGTTCTGCTAAGCCGTCGCCAT
>SAMEA104315433__coassemble_1143_pt1 | contig 10754 bp, 5 predicted proteins | sample SAMEA104315433__metabat2_low_PE_037 | metagenome-assembled genome bin SAMEA104315433 (sample SAMEA104315433) | gut metagenome | biome: Monkey gut; feature: monkey-associated habitat; material: faeces | place: China | collected 2013 | reverse complement strand
TTGTGCAATTCGAGAGCAACAGCGTCGTCGAGTTTAACCGAAGCGATGCGAGAAATGCCTGTAATTTTGGCAATTGCTGAAATTGGATGACGCTGTTTGATGAGCTTGAAAGCCAGCATCCATTCTTCTTCAGTGTGTTTCTTATACATAAAAACCCCGGAAGTTGAGTCCAACTTTCGGGGTTCACATCAATCGCGGGTGTTTTTCTGCTACAAATTTTCGCTTACTTGTAAAGCGGATGCTTTTTGCAAAGTTCCACGATTTCTTGGCGAATGGACTTGAGCGCTTCGTCGTTATCCTTATTCTGAATCGTGCGATCCATAATGTCGGCAACGGTGCGAGAATCGTTTTCGTCAAAGCCACGAGTGGTAATAGCAGCGGTGCCCACGCGGAGTCCGGACGGATCCATCGGCTTACGCGGATCGAACGGAATCGTTGAACGGCTCGTCGAAATGCCCACTTTTTCGAGGGCAACTTCGGCTTCTTTACCCGAAACATTCTTCGAAGTCATATCGATAACGACCAAGTGGTTATCGGTACCATCCGAAATAATCTTGTAACCGCGCTTCATCAATTCATCGGCCATCGCCTGCATGTTCTTGATGACATTCTTTGCGTAGGTCTGGAATTCTGGCTTAAGAGCTTCGCCAAATGCCACCGCCTTGCCTGCGGTAATGTGATCGTGCGGACCACCTTGCATTCCCGGGAAGACGCCCTTGTCGATTTCTTTCGGAAGAGAAACTTCTTTGAGTTCGCCCTTCACCATTTTCTTAATCATCTTGTCTTTGCACATGATGATAGCAGAACGCGGACCTCGGAGAGTCTTGTGCGTTGTCGTTGTGACGATATCGAAGTAAGGAATCGGAGATTCGATTGCCTTGCCCGCGATAAGACCTGCGATGTGAGAAATATCAGCCATCGTGAGAGCGCCGACTTCGTCTGCGATTTCTTTGAAGCGCTTCCAATCGAGGTTGCGGCTATAAGCCGAGAAGCCAGCAAGAATCATCTTCGGCTTTTCGCGGAGAGCGATTTCGCGGACCTTATCCATATCGATGCGACCGGTTTCTTTATCGACTTCGTATTGAACAAAGTTGTAAAGCATGCCGGAGAAATTCACCGGATGACCGTGAGAAAGATGTCCACCATGGTCGAGCTTTAAGCCGAGAACCTTGTCGCCCGGTTTGAGCACTGCGAAATAAACCGCAGCATTTGCCGGCGAACCCGAAAGCGGTTGCACGTTCACGTGATCGCAACCGAAAAGTTCTTTGCAGCGATCGATAGCAATCTTTTCAATTTTATCGATGACTTGGTTACCGCCGTAGTAACGCTTACCGATATAGCCTTCGCTATACTTGTTGGTAAGGACAGAACCCATGGCTTCCATTACCGCTTTAGAGGTGTAGTTTTCGGAAGCGATGAGTTCGATTCCGTATTCCTGGCGTTCTGCTTCTTCCTGAATCAGGTCGTAGATTGCCGGATCTTCTTGCTGCAAAGTCATCATAATTGTGAACTCCTTGAAAAGGGTGCTCCAAACATAGAAATTTCTTGTCCATTCAACGGGCGAAATGCAAAAAGTGTGTGCGGTGATCGATTACGATTTGCATCCAATAATTGCCCCGCGGAAAATTCACTGTCTGAAGCCAATGAAAAGTTCCCGCCGAAACGCTTTCGGTTTTGGCAAAGACGACTTGTCCAAGCGGATTCATCACCCGCAAATTCACAAAGCCCGCCGGAAGCATTAGCGTTAAATTTTTAGCATCAAAGGCAAACGATTTCGTTTTCCCAAAATTTTTGAGCGCAGTCGTCGTATCGGTTTTCGTCGTATCCGTTTTTCCATTTTCCACTTTTGCCGCTTCGCAGCCGGTGCGGTAAACTCCCGCTATGTCAAATGCAATCATATCGATGTTTGGGCCACCGTCATTTGTCGTCGAAGAAATTTTCATTTCAAAATCTAATGCATCGACCCAAACATTTTCGATGTAAGTCGTGTCCCATTTATCCCACGAACCTGTCGGCGGAAATTGCACATCGTAAATTCCATTATCGATTTGAATTTTCATATCGCGATTGGAATTTCCTGCGAACGCATAACGAATCATCACGCGCGCATTCGATGCGGATTGGTCTGATGTAATTTTGTAAGTCGCAGTACTCGTCGCATTATTTGCAATGTTGAAAAATCCTGCGCCTGTAAATCCTTCGTGATTTGAATCCGTTGTGCCCTCGCCCATTTCGGGAAAAGACATATCGATTGGCGAAGGCCACTTGGCATCGGCAATTCCTGCGAAGCAAATTTTCGAATCAAACGAAGACGAAGATTCTACACTTGAACTAGAACTGGAAATTTCTGAAGAAGAACTTTTTGGAATTTCAATTTCTTCCTTGTCGTGAGGAATCGTTTTACAAGCGGCGCCGCCTTGAAACATCGCGGTATAAGTCACATTGCGCGCTTTCGTTTTAAGCCGTAATAAATTTTTTCTTTCGAAATTTCGTTGCAATCGTCATCGACCCACTTTTCAAAAACTTCTGCATTCGGCGTTACGCGAAGAGTCATCGGCGATTCCGCGGGCAAATTTTGCGCTTGCGTAATCAAGCCCGAATAATTATTCAAATTCGTTTGAATCGTAATCGTGTAACGTTTCTTCATCGATGCCACCAAATTTGTCAAAGCGGATTTTGCATTCGACGATAAATTTGCATTCGTTAAATTCGATTCCAATTCTTCGCAAATCATTTGAGCGTGTCCTAAAGAACCCATTTCTTGAAAATGCGTCGTGCCATCGTTTACGCCATCAGGATAATTCGGATACTCGCCCGCTTTGAGCGTTTTAAATAAATAGCGCGAAACATAATCGGCGTTATACGAATTGTAGGCGTTATACGATTTCATCGTCAAATCGACAAAAGGAATTTTTTTCTCTTTTGAAATATTTTGCATCACGCCGTGAACATTATATTCCGTAAAAATATTTCGCTTTCCCGTATTCATATTCATCGGCGACACAAGCACAGGAATTGCGCCCCATGCGAATGCCGAATCGACATATTGATTTAAATAATACGGCAACGAATCGATGGGAACTTCGCGCGCTTTGCTTCCAAAATAGCGGTCATTGTGCCCGAATTGCACAAAAATAAAATCGCCTTTTTTCACCGAATTTTTTAATGCAGCAAGTCGTCCTTCTTGAATGAAAGTTTTTGAGCTTCGCCCGCCGATTGCGACATTGTTGATTTTTACGCGAGACGCGTCAAAGAAATATTCCAAAACTTGTCCCCAACCCGTTTGCGGATACGCAGAACCTTTGTAATTGCAAACAGTCGAGTCGCCGATAATATGAATTGTCACCGCCGTTTCATCGGAAACGACTTGTAACGCAAACAGCGAAAAAATGAGCGCTAAAATTTTTTTCATATTTATCCTTTTAATTCACATTTGCAAAATTGAAATTCTTGCGCACATTTCCGTTTTGAATCACAATGTGGAAAAGTCCATTTTGCTTGATGTTTACACGCAGTTCATTTTCGAGATTTGCCAAAGAATTTGTTGTAAAATTCGAAATCAATTTTCCGTTCAAATCAAAAACTTTCACTTTTGCATTTTGATTTTGAAGACGTAAATTTTTCAAAGTGTGAATCGCCGTTTTAGAAGAATCGACAGCAGTTGTATCCACCTTTGTCGTGTCTTTTTTTTCGCAGTCAATTCCTACGCGGCAAACTCCTTCGATGCTAAATCCAAAGGCGTCGATATTTGGGCCGCCATCATCGGAAAGCGAAATCATTTTAATTTCATTTTCGCCGTGTAACAAATCCAAATTAAAATACACCGTATCCCAAGTTGTCCAATTTGCCGTCGGTTTAAATTCCACATTGTAATCGTGATCCAAATAAATATTCAAATCGCGATTTGTTTTGCCTCCGTTTGCATAAATCACCGCCATCGTCACGCGCGCCGCCGTCGGAAATTTCATCGTGAAACTCGCGAAAGAATTTTTTTCATTATTAAAATTCCAAAAGCCTTCGCCTGTAAAACCCGCGTTATTATTTTCCGAAAATCCATTTCCCGAATCGGGCTTATGCGCATCAAAAAATTTCGCCATTTTCTTGCTGATAATTTTTTCACTCGTGTCCGTTTGGATAATCGGATCGTCCACTTGAACCCCTTGCAATTTCTTCGGTGTTCCGGTTGGGAAATTCGTCAAAGCCGCTCCATTTCCTGTATATTTCTTCGGCGTTCCGCCTTCGTAAACCGCGGTAAATTTCGTCGATTGTTTTCCCATTTTAAAAGTGTAAATCAAATTGGATTGAACCGTTTTTTCAGAATTTCCGCTCACTTTATTTCCGTTACCATCATACCAACCTAAAAACTTTTTCCCCGCTTTCGGCGTCGTTTTCAAAGTCACTTGAATACCTTCGGGATAATAGCTGCTTACAGTCGTCGCCGAATCCGCACCTTCTGGCGAAACTTCGACATCGACTTGATACATTTTCGCCATATAATCGCCGAGTTTTTTCACTTGCGGATTTGCATGCACACGCATTTGTTCTGTCGTAATGCGCCCAAAGGCAATCGCCCCATTTTGCTGCAAATGAAGATTGTCGCTATTTCCATTGGTGTAATTGGAATATTCGCCGGCATCCAGAACCATATTCAAATAATGAAGCGCATAATATTGCCCCACCGAAAGCAAATAATTTCTCGAAAGAGTATCCATATCGATCATCGGAACATTCAATCTTTCGGCAAGTTCACGCACGAGCCACGGATATTGATGATACGATTCGTAAATGGAATCATTCGGTCTAAAATCAGAACGGCGAACCGGAGAAATTAAAATGGGAATGGCATTTTTCGCTTTCGATTCTTCGACCATTTTCGTGATGTATTTTTTGAAAACGGAATCTTGCGAAATGCCATCTTCTTTGCCGTAATTTCTGTCGTTAATTCCAAATTGAATAACCACATAATCGCCCGCTTTGATTTCATTTGCAACGCCTAGCCAATTATTTTTGTAATAAGTATTGGCAGCGGTTCCGCCTGCGCCGCGGTTCGCAACCGTCACCAGATTCGCATTAAAGAAATAGCCGAAATTTTGTCCGATGCCTTGCTTCGGATAAGCGGATTCACGCCAATCTTGCATGGTCGAATCGCCGCACATATAAATCGTGACTTTGGCAAAAACGCCCACAGCAAAAAACATCGACAAAATCACAGCGCTTTGCCAAAGCTTTCCCAAAAATCCCTGCATAAAAAGCTCCGATTATTTCACAATCATTTTCGAATTGGCGATGCGCTTTGAATTGAGAGAAACATTCACCATGTAAATTCCCGAAGGCAAAGTTTCTTGATTCAAGTTCAGAACATTTTCGCCGATAGAAACAGACGTCGAAATTCTTTGCACTAAATTTCCGCGCATATCGTAAATCGAAATTTTTGCGAATCCCGCTTCGGATGTAGTTAATAGTCCAAGATTCGGATTAAACGAAGAAATTTTCGCAATCGAAGAATGAATCGCCGTCGTCGATTTTTTTGCTTTTGAAATTCCTTCGACATTAAATGCAAAACCGCAGATATTCGGGCCGCCATCCTTTGTCAACGATTCAAAAGTCAAATCCAATTCACCCTTTGCGATTTCAAATTCCACATACGCCGTATCCCAAGTGTCCCAACCGGTCGGAGGGAACGCAATCGTGTAATTTTTATCGTTTGCTTTCACAGTCATATCGCGATTTGCCGTGCCGCCGTTGGCATAGACGACCGCTAAAGTCACGAGAGTATCTTTTTCGGATTTTAATTTATATGTCGCAAATGAACCCAATTCATTCGCAAAATTCCAGTAACCATTTTCACCGATAAATCCCGCGTGATCTTTTTCGATAAATCCAACGCTTGCGGTATCGGGCGAAGTCGCATCAAAAACATTTTTCAATTCAAAAGGTTGGATGGGATTTTTCGGTTTCTCTTCGACAAATCCGACGACAGAAATTTCGGGCTGCGTCAAATTTTTCACCCGATCCGGTAAGTAATAACCTAAATGCGGCGGCTGATTATACGCGGTATTTTGCCAAGCGATGCTTAAGCGATAAACGTGATCGTGCATTAACGTGTAAACGCGATGTTCCGTGGTATAAGGCGTTTCAAAAATCGTAATCGTCGACGGATCAGAACTCGAACGCACAATCAATTCTTCGCGCCAGTCGCCCAAAATATCGGCAACCAAACAAGGATTTGCTTTGGTCGAATTATTTAATGTCGAACCATTCACGTTATAAAAACTGAAAAGTCTATCGATTCGTTGCGCTTGAATATTCCACTTGTCAATTTTTCCGCCAGAGCCACCGCTTCCTGTAGCATCGAGCAATTCGTCGTAAACATCGCCATCAAAATAAATGCGGAAATTGATAGACGGCTTTGTCGAACTAATGAGTTTTCCGCTCACATTATAAATGCCCGCACCCGCAGCACTCCACATTTCATAACCGCGAGTCGAATCAATATCGGCAGCAAGACCGCGTCCATTATCAACGCCATCGCCCGATTGTAAAGTTCCCCAAATCACATTTCCGTCGGGGCCGCGTAATTCATCCGCATATTTTGAATTTTTTTCTTCGTGAACATCCCAAAATTCAAGGCCTGGTTTATCGGGGTCTAAATCGCCCAAATGCGCAGCGTCGCCGTGTCCAAATCCTGTGCGGTAAAGAAGTTTACCTTCGTGATCAATTGCCGAAGAGCCAAATACAATTTCATCGTAACCGTCATTGTTAATATCGCCCACGGTAATGTTGTGATTTCCTTCGCCGTATGCGCCTTGTTCAGGAGTATCGGACTTATGCAACCAACGGAGCTTCAAATCTTTTCCGTCAAAATCGTAAGCCGCCACATACGATGCCGTATAATAGCCGCGCACAAAAATCGCACTCGGGTGCACGCCATCTAAATAAGCGGTCGCTGCAATGTAACGTTCAGAGCGGTTGCCGTAATTATCGCCCCAGTTGCCTGCGCCCCCTTTACTTTGCTTTTGAATACTGCGCGGCGGCTGATAATCCACCGTCGAAATCGCAGCACCATCGCTTCCCCGGAAAGCGGTTAAATATTCGTGGCCTTCTAAAATCGTTCCTCCAGAACTGCGATAATCTTTGCTTTTATCGCCGATTACTTTTCCTGTGCCATCGATTGTACCGTCCGCGGTTTTCACCAAAACTTCTGCTTTGCCGTCGCCGTCATAATCGTAAACTTGGAATTGCGTATAATGTGCGCCTGCGCGAATGTTTACTCCCAAATCAATTCGCCACAATTTTTTCCCGCTTAATTTATAGGCGTCTAAATACACATTTCCCGTATAACCCGTTTGCGAATTATCGTGCGAATTGGACGGATCCCATTTTAAAATGAGTTCGAGTTCGCCGTCGCCATCTAAATCGCCCGTGCTCATATCGTTTGCGGTATAAGTGCAAGTCGTGCCATCGGGCATTGTCAAATCTTTGGGCACATCGACTTTCAAAGTTTTATACGGGAAGGTAACTTTGGAACCTTTGTCGTAATAGCCTTCGTCAAAAACGAGAGTTTGCTTTTCTTTTTTCCCTTCGAGCCCATCAATAATCGGGGCAATTTCGTAAACCGATTCCGCTTTTCCGTCTTTATCGAGATAACTTGTCGGCGCATTTTTTTCAATCGTCGCAATTTTTATTCCATCGCGGTAAAGAGCAAAGCTCGCCGTCGGCGCATCCGTTCCGAGCAAACGAAAACTCACGAGCATTCCATTTCCGACATTTGCCGAAACGAGCCCGCGATTCAAATTTTCCATCAAAGGTGCAGCAAAGGTTGGCGTCGAAAGTCCAAAACAAAGTACAGCACTGCACACGCCAAAAGCCGCTTTTTTACCAAATCCAATCCGCATAAAAAGTCTCCTTTTGAAGTAAAATAATTCGGAAAAGGCAAAAAAGTCTTCCTAAAAAATTAAGTGTAGTCTAGAGACAACGAAGGACCAACCCCGAAACTTTTTCTGTAAATAGTCCGCAGCGTTGCATGAATACCTCAAAACCCTTTTGAACTATCCGTGCTGAGTTGCATGAATACTTCAAAACCCTTTTGAACTGTCTATGCAGAGTTGCATGAATACTTCAAAACCCTTTTGAACTGTCTATGCAGAGTTGCACGAATACTTCAAAACCCTTTTGAACTGTCCGTGCTGAGTCGCATGAATACCTCAAACCCTTTTGAACTGTCCGTGCTGAGTTGCATGAAGAGTTCAAAAGCAATTTGAATGCTTGCCGCAGCGTTGCATAGACGAATTTGACATGTTAACGGTGTTCTATTCCTAATTCTTCATTAACGTCGGCCACTTTTTCTTCGGATTCTGATTCGCGTAGCTCGCTTTAATCCATGCGGCGGAGCGCGTGACTCGGCTGACGTGCAATTCGTCGATGACGCCTTCGAAATGGTGAGTGGCAATATCGCTCGGATCGTCTGCGGGGTAAATCAATTTGCCGATGACAAATAAACTGTCCGTAATTCGCGGGGTGCTATTTTTCCCTTGCCGCGGGGAATCGGTGACGAGCGAATCGTTCACATACATCGCTGTCGAAGAATCGCCTTGGGCGATGGTGATAAAAGTCCACTCATTCACCGTGACCGAAGAATCCGTGTACCAATTCCGGACGGAAACCGCCGTCGAATCTCCCGTCAAATCCGAATATGCTTCGTAAAGCCAAATGCCCGAAGGCGGCGTCGAAGCCGAAGATAAATACATGAGATGATAATTCGATGCGCCCTTTCCAAAGACGACGCGCGAACGCTCTTTGCTATCTAAACGCACCCACACCGAGAAAGTCCGCTGCGCATGCGTGTCAAAATCCAAATCGCCGGTGCGCGAATTCGGAATCGTGACCGAGCCCGATTTGCCGTCGTAATAGAAAGCGCTTCCGACTGCAGCATCTTCTGAAACCGTGACTTTTTCGGGAACGCCGCGGAAACGGTTTCCGGTCGCATCGCGGACAGAATCTTTCCCTTCGTCAAAATGCCACGCTGCAATAAATCCATCCGAGAAAATGCGGTCCGTCGAATCGGCAAAAGAAGTTTTCGCATCTTCGGCAAAATGCAACGAAAGCGTATCGGTCGCTTTGGCGCGGAGCCGCGGAATGCGCGTCCAGAATGTGAATTTTTTTCCGTCGGAATACGATAAATCGAGCGGTAATGTGTCGCCGCAGAGAATTGCCGACCACGAGCCCGAAACTTTTTGCAGAATTTTGGCGTCGAAATCATTCGAATCCAAGCGGAGAGTTAACGGGAAATTTTTCAAATCTTCGGAAAGCCCGATTTCTTTGGGAGTTAACGCAAAAGAAAATTCAAGCGCAACTTTTTCGGGGTCGATTTGAATCGTTGAATCGGCGATAATTTTGACGCCTTTATCGAGAGAAAGCGAATAACCGTTATCCGCGACAAAAATAAAGGGCGAAAGCGAATCGGCAGGGAGAGAATCAACGAAAATATTCCCCATTTCGACGATGACTTGGCGAAGAATTGTCGTCCCGGGCACATAAACGTAGCCCGTTGTGCCGTTTTCAAATCCGTGCGCCCCGAGCCGCACGCCGCCGACATTTTCCAAAATGCCTTCGACTTTGAGAACGCTCGAATCTAAAGTCGAAGCTAAACCCATCTGCAAAAATTTCTTGCCGGAAATCGGATCGTTTGCTTCTAACGAAAATCCTTCGGCGGGAACATTTTCAAAGGCAAATTGCCCGAGAGAATCCGATTCCGAAGTCCACGCGGCATTTAAAACTTCATCATCTGCCGCCGAATAATTTTTGGGAACTAATTGCACTTTGACTTTGGCTGCGGGAGTTCCATCGGCAAAATGTAAAATGCCTGCGATTTCTGGATTCCCCGATTCAGCGCTATTTCCGAGAGATGCGATTGTCCGAGCATCCTGTGCCCGCGACGATTAAAATTGAAATCAAAAGCGTTAACGCAAACGCCGACGCAAGCCATTTTTCGCACAATTTCTGCATATTCCCATTCACCACAAATTAAATATACATTCCGAGTTTTGAAAAAAGTGAAAAAAGAACGCGGAGCGTTGTCCAAAGACAATGCCCCGCAAAAAGGGGATTTTTCAGCGATTTTCGTTTATTTGCTTACCCAATGCGTTAACACCATAATATCGGACGGGCGAATTCCCGGAATCCGTGATGCGCTTCCGACGGTGAGCGGTTTCGCTTTGGCTAAACGCTGACGGCTTTCGATGGAAAGCGCGGTGATTTGCGAATAATCCGTATCCGGCGAAAGTTTAATGCGGTCCATTTTCTTTTCGTGTTCAATTTCTTTGGCTTGACGCGCAAAAAATCCCGCATACGCTTCTTCGGCGTAAAGATTCCAAATGTCGCGGCGAATGAGTTTTGCTTCGGGCAAAAATTTGCGGAAGAATTCTTCGGGGTCGACTTTCGGGCGGCGTAAAACCGTATTCATACGCACGGATTCGTGCACAGGCGCTTCGCCAAAAGTTTCGAGGAACGGATTGATTTCGGAAGCGGTAATGGTAGTTTCCGCTAAAAATTTTTGTACCCGCTCCATTTCTGTTTTGCGATTTGTCCAAGCGAGATAATCCGCATCATCGATCATACCGATTTTGCGCGCGCGTTCTTTTAAACGAGAATCCGCATTGTCCGAACGCAAGAAGAGACGATATTCCGCGCGGCTCGTAAACATCCGATACGGTTCATCGAGAAGGAAATGCGAAAGGTCATCGGCCATGACGCCG
>SAMEA104315433__coassemble_1136_pt1 | contig 10809 bp, 7 predicted proteins | sample SAMEA104315433__metabat2_low_PE_037 | metagenome-assembled genome bin SAMEA104315433 (sample SAMEA104315433) | gut metagenome | biome: Monkey gut; feature: monkey-associated habitat; material: faeces | place: China | collected 2013 | reverse complement strand
CGCCTAATTCTCAATTGTTAATTATGCATTGTTAATTGTGCATTATCATCAATTCCTCACTCGCCGCAGGCGGAGCACCGCATCAACATTTCTCCCTCCTAACTTTTCATTCCTAATTTTTCTTCCGCATTTTTCACTTCTTCTTCCGTCGGGGCTTTTGCATCTTTTAACGAATACGAAATGCCTAATTCTTCGTATTTCGGGAGGGCGAAGGCGTGATACGGAAGGACTTCTATGCGTTCGACGGTTTTGAGAGTGCGAATAAATTCTCCGGTTTTCTGTAAATCTTCGGGGAGATCGGTTAAGCCGGGAACTAGAACGCGGCGAATCCAAAGCGGGATTTCTTTTTCCGAAAGATACTTCGCAAATTGCAAAATATTTTCGTTAGAAAATCCGGTGAGATTTTGATGCGCTTTGGCATCGAATTGTTTTAAATCCAAAAGGACGAGATTTGTGACTCGCAAAAGGCGGTCAAGTTTCTCTAAATATTCCGGCAAAGATTGAAACGGATTTCCACTCGTATCAAGTGCGGTATGCACCGCATGAGCGCGGCAAATTTCAAAAAATTCGGTTAAAAAATCCAACTGGAGCAACGGTTCGCCACCGCTTACGGTAACGCCGCCGTTGTTTTTCCAGTAAGATTTGTAGCGGTAAACTTTGGAAAAAAGAGCTTCGGGCGAAATTTCTTCGCCGCCCGAAATTTTCCATGTTTCTGGATTATGGCAATAACGACAACGCATGCGGCAGCCCTGCCAAAACACGACAAACCGCACACCGGGACCATCCACAAGCCCGAAAGATTCCAGTTTATGAATGCGTCCCATCGTCATTACATGCTCGCGTGACACGTTCTCGAGATGACATCCATCTGCTGTTCTTTTGTTAAGTCGATGAATTTCACCGCATAACCCGAGACGCGAATGGTGAAGTTTTGATATTCTTCTTTTTCGGGATGTTCCATCGCATCAATAAGTTTTTCCCTGCCGAAGACGTTTACGTTCAAGTGATGCGAGCCTTGTTCAAAGTAACCGTCCAAAACTTGCACGAGATTGTTCACGCGTTCGCTTTCGCTGTGACCGAGCGCTTCGGGGTTGATTGTCTGCGTGTTGCTGATTCCATCGAGCGCTAAATGATATGGCACTTTGGCGACAGAATTGAGGGATGCGAGAAGTCCATTTTGTTCGGCGCCGTAACTCGGATTTGCGCCCGGAGAAAGCGGTTCACCCGCTTTGCGTCCGTCGGGCATAGCGCCCGTCGCTTTGCCGTAAACCACATTCGATGTAATTGTAAGAATCGAAGTCGTCGGTTCGGAATTACGATAGGTGTGATGCTTTTTAATTTTCGTGATGAAATTGCGGAGAAGTTCTACGCCGATATTGTCCGCGCGGTCATCGTCATTTCCGTATTTGGGGAAGTCGCCTTCGGTTTTGTAATCGATGACAATTCCCGCATCGTTACGAATCGTTTTGACCTTTGCATATTTAATCGCCGAAAGTGAATCGATGACATGCGAAAATCCTGCGATTCCCGTTGCAAAAGTTCTCCGGACATCGGTATCGATTAACGCCATTTCTGCGGCTTCGTAATAATATTTATCGTGCATGTACTGAATCGCATTCAGCGTATTCACATAAAGTTTTGCAAGCCATTCGAGCATCGCGTCATACTTTTTCATCACGTCATCGTAATCGAGATATTCCGCGGTAATCGGCTTCATCGCAGGGCCGACTTGTTCACCCGTTTTTTCATCGACGCCGCCGTTAATCGCATAGAGGAGAGCCTTCGCCAAATTCGCGCGGGCTCCGAAGAATTGCATTTCTTTTCCGGTTTGCGTTGCCGAAACGCAGCAGCAAATCGAATAATCATCGCCCCAGACCGGTTTCATCACATCGTCATTTTCGTATTGCACCGAGCTGGTTTTGACCGAAATTTTTGCCGCATACTTTTTGAAATTTTCCGGAAGACGACTCGTGTAAAGAACCGTCAAATTCGGTTCCGGAGACGGTCCCATATTTTCGAGAGTGTGCAAAAAGCGGAAGTCGTTTTTTGTCACCATGTGACGGCCATCGATTCCTGTGCCGCCGACTTCGAGAGTCGCCCACACCGGATCGCCCGAGAAGAGCGCATTGTAAGAAGGAATGCGGGCAAATTTGACCATGCGGAATTTCATCACCAAATGGTCGATGAGTTCTTGCGCTTCGGATTCTGTTAAAATGCCTTTTTCCAAATCGCGATTCACATAAATATCGAGGAAAGTCGAAACGCGTCCGACGCTCATCGCAGCGCCATTCTGCGTTTTAATTGCGCCGAGATAACCGAAGTAAAGCCACTGCACCGCTTCTTTCGCATTTTTCGCAGGACCCGAAATATCAAAGCCGTAAGACGCTGCCATGATTTTCAATTCTTTGAGCGCTTTAATCTGCATCGAAATTTCTTCGCGCAAACGGATAATGTCATCCGTCATCGTGCCATCGCCGCAATTTTCTTTGTCTTCTTGCTTTTTCGCGATTAAAAAATCGACGCCGTAAAGGGCAACGCGACGGTAATCACCGACGATGCGTCCGCGGCCATATGTATCCGGAAGTCCGGTGACAATGTGGCTGTGACGCGCGAGTTTCATCTCGGGAGTGTAAACGTCAAAGACTCCATCGTTATGCGTTTTATGATACTTCGTAAAAATTTCGTGGAGCTTCGGCGATGGCGTGTAACCGTAAGTGGTGCAAGCTTCTTCGGCCATGCGGCTTCCGCCAAACGGCATAAAGGCGCGCTTTAAAGGTTTATCGGTTTGAAGGCCGACGATTTTTTCCAAATCTTTTAAAGATTCGCAAATGTAACCGGGCGCGTGCGATGTAATCGACGAAACAATTTCTGTATCCATATCGAGAACGCCGCCTTTTCTGCGTTCTTCTTTCTGCAATTTTTGAAGTTCACTCCAAAGTTTTTCCGTTGCCGAGGTCGCCCCCGCCAAAAATTCTTCATCGCCGTCATAAGGCTTGTAATTTTTCTGAATAAAATCTCGGACGTTGATTTCCTCTTTCCAAATGCGTCCTTCAAAGCCGTTCCATGCTTCGTTCTGAATCATAAGTTCTCCTTTTGTTGTTACTAAAGCGCAATTTAGAAATTTTCATTTTCCTTCAAACGAAGCCCCGCAGATTCCTTCCCGCTTTTAAAACCAGAAGAATTCATTAAAAATTTTGATTTATCCACTTGAACGGCGTCAATTTTCGAAAAAAACATTTCATTTTATCGTCATTTTTCCTTTTCTAAATTTTAACATTTCAAAAATTCATTCTAAAACATTCATTTTTTCACTTTCATTTTTCAAAATTTTCATTTTTTCTCTCAATTTTATCCGTTTTTGAATCAATTTCAAAAATTTTCATCCAAGGTTTTCGAAAAATCTTCACTTTTCCAGATAAAATCTTCTCTTTTTCCCGATTATATTCTATATTTTCCGCAACTTTTAGGATTTAATTCACCGAGATACCCTATGACAAATCATGCATTAAGCGGTGCTCAGGTAATTATGGATTGTTTGAAGCGCGAAGGCGTGGACACAATCTTTGGTTATCCAGGCGGATCCGCGATTCCTCTTTTCGATGCCCTCCTTGATTCGAATATCAAGATGGTGCTTTCTCGCCACGAACAAGGCGCAACTCATATGGCCGACGGCTATGCGCGCGCCACAGGAAAAGTCGGCGTCGTCCTCGTAACGAGCGGTCCGGGTGCAACCAATACGTTCACCGGAATTTACACCGCTTTGATGGATTCTTCGCCCCTCGTCGTTCTCGCTGCGCAGACCACTACGCCGAACCTCGGTAAAGACGCGTTCCAAGAATGCGATACAAGCGGCATGACATTTGCTGCGGTGAAGCATTCCTTCCTCGTGAAAGATCCGAACGATTTACCGCACGTAATGAAAGAAGCTTTCCACATCGCACGTTCGGGTCGCCCGGGTCCTGTGCTCATCGATTTGCCGAAAGATGTGACCGCCGGAAATTGCTCTGCACAATTTACCGACGAAGTCAATTTGCCGGGTTATAAAATCCCGACTTACGCTGATACCGCTTCGGTAGAAAAGGCTGCCGCTCTTCTCAAGAAATCGACGAAGCCGCTTCTTCTCGTGGGTCACGGCGCAATCATTTCGAATGCGTCTCGCCAGGTGAAAGAACTCGCCGAAAAATTAAATGTGCCCGTTGTCGAAACCCTTTTGGGCCTCGGCGCTTTCCCCGAAACGCATCCGCTTTCTCTCGGCATGCTCGGGATGCACGGCACCGCTTATGCGAACAAAGCACTTCTCGAATGCGATCTCATCATGAGCATCGGTTCGCGTTTCGATGACCGCATTACCGGAAAGCTCGACGAATTCTGCAAAGGCGCAACGATTATTCATGTCGACATCGACCCTGCCGAAGAAGGAAAAATTCTTCAGCCCGATGCATTCCTCTGCGGCGACGCCAAGTTAATTTTGGAACAACTTCTCCCGCTCGTTTCGCGTTTGGATACCGATGAATGGGTGAAGACGGTGCAGACTTATAAGAAGCGTTATGCGCTGACTTACCCGAAGCAGGGCGGTCTCCGGATGCAACATATCATCTCGACCGTTTACGAACTCACCAAGGGTAAAGCGATTATTACGACCGACGTGGGACAACATCAAATGTGGGTCGCTCAATTCTACAAAGCCGATTATCCGCGTCAGTTCATTACGAGCGGCGGCGCAGGCACGATGGGCTTTGGCTTCCCGTCGGCAATCGGTGCAGCAATCGGCATCGGTTCGGATTTAAGCTGGCCGGTTTGCTGCTTTGCTGGCGACGGCGGTTTCCAAATGACCGAATTTGAACTTGCGACTGCTGCGATTCACAAATTGCCGATTAAAATTTTCGTCATGGACAACAAATACCTCGGTATGGTGCGTCAATGGCAAGATATGTTCTACGGCAAACGTTATTCTGCTGTGAGCATGGAAGGCAATCCCGACTTTGTGAAACTCGCCGAAGCTTACGGAATTAAAGGATTCCGCATTAAACGCTCCGCCGATGCAGAACGCGTCATTCAAAAAGCACTCGAATATAAAGATGGCCCCGTGCTCATCCACTGCGAATGCGAAGAAGAAGATAATGTGTTCCCGATGATTCCGGCAGGCGCACCGCTTACCGCAATGTTAACGGAACAACCCAAAGGTCAGCTCGAAAAGCCGACAGGGAGCACCTAATCATGACAGCAGCTACTGAAAAGAAAGAAACCGCTCATTGCTTGAGCCTTCTCGTGGCAAACCGCCCCGGCGTCCTCGTGCGCATTGCGCTCGTCTTCTCGCGTCGCGGATACAACTTGGATTCTCTCGTCGTTTCGCCGACATTAAATCCCGACTTCAGCCGCATGAACATTGTGGCTCACGGTAATCCCGAAATTCTCGTCCAAATCATTAAGCAGCTCGAAAAGCTCGTCGATGTGATTCAGGCGAAGGATCATACCGGCTCCAAGACCGTGGAAAAAGAACTCGCGTTGATCAAGCTAAAATGCCAAGCGGAACAGCGGACCGAAATTCTGCAATACTGCGATCATTTCAAGGCGACGACCGTCGATATGACCGAAACTTCGATGATTATTCAAGTCACCGGAAACTCGGACAAAATCGATGCGATGAAACGTCTCCTCGATAACTTCGAAGTGTTGGAATACATCCGCACGGGTAAAGTCATTATGCTGCAAGGCGAAGACATTACCTAAAACTCTTCCCCGTTTTGAAAAGCGAACGCGCCGCGTTCGCTTTTTTCTTTTTAAAATTTTCCGTTCTACTTCCCCACTTTCTTTGCAAAATTTTTCCACAAAAAAAGCACCGCGATTTGCGATGCTTTTTTCTCGGGCTGATTGGATTCGAACCAACGACCTCTTGAACCCCATTCAAGCGCTCTACCAGACTGAGCTACAGCCCGCAAATTTTTTTGCCCATTTGCAGGCGCTCCAAATTTACATTAAAGTTTCCATTTTTGCAAGGGGAAAGCAAAAATCGTTCAATTTCATTTCCAATAACCGATGATTAAGACTTCGGGAGTCGCCTTCGGATGCAATTTGCTCGAAAAAGAAACGATTTTCGAAAGGCTTTTCTGCTTCATTTTCGGGTCGCGGAAAAGGCCTGCCGTTTTCAAAGTAATTTTTTGCCCCGGAATTTTCCCGCCTTCTTGAATCGCATCAAAATTTTTCACATTCAACGAAACATTTTTGATTTGCACCGAAAATTCTTTCGTAAATTCTTGCGGAAGAGTCAAATCGGGGCGCGTTTTTTGGTCTGCGCTCCACACATAAAATGTCCATTCGCGTTTTTCGCCCGAAGAATAATAGCCCGCGTCAAACATTTTTTCGCTAAAGATGAATGGCGCAACGACCGTTCCTTGCAATGTAATCGGATGCGGTTTGCCGTCGCTATCGACGATGACAACCATATTCGCCATTTTGCCTTCGAGATTCGCTGTTGAAAAATCAAATTCAACATTCACGGGTTCGCGGGGCTTTGCCTCTTTTGTGTATTGAAAATTGGAGCAGCCCACGCCTTGACAAAGAACGGTTTCGATTTGAATCGGACGATTCGAAACATTCGCGCCGCCGAGTTTAACGTGGCGCGTTTCGCCCTGCGGAATTTCGCCGAGTTCATACGGATCCGTTGCAAATTGAATGACGTCATCGGCAAATGCCACCGCCGAAAAGAGAAAAATCCAAGCAAAAAATTTTTTCATTTTTTCATTCCATCGTTTGCGATTAAAGTAGAAAATACAGCACAAAAAGCTGCGTTTCTAAAGAAAATTTTTCACCGCATTCCGTTAAATTTTCTATAATATACTCGCCTTCAACAACTCTTCGCAGAGGCTATCGTGTACGATATTTTGATTCTCGGCGCCGGCATTTCCGGCTTAAGCGCAGCCATTAAAGCTGCAGAACACGGACATTCTGTTCTAATTTTGACCAAGGGAGCAAAACCGGACGGTTCTTCAAATTACGCGCAAGGCGGCATTTGTTCCGTCACCGATCCGAAGGATTCTTTTAAGCTTCACGAAGAAGATACCTGCGAAGCAGGCGCTGGCCTTTGCAAAAAAAATGCGGTAAAAATTCTCGTCGAAAACGGACCGGATACGATTGCGCAGCTCGTCAAATGGGGAGTTAAATTTACTCCCGCCGAAGCGAACGATGCGAACATCCGTTTTGATTTGCATTTGGAAGGCGGGCATAGTCATCGTCGCATTTTACACGCAGCGGATTTGACCGGCAAAGAAATTATGCGGGCGCTTCTCGCCAAATTGCACGAATTTGAAAATATCACTTTCCTCGAAAATGCGCTCATCGAAGATTTGATTTTGAACAAAGAACGCAACCGCGTTCTCGGGGCAAAAGTCATTCATCAGCAAACGGGTGAAACCGAAGCGATTTTTGCCAAGGTAACGCTGATGGCTACTGGTGGTGCTGGACGTCTTTGGCTGCACACCATCGATCCCGCCGATGCTTGTGGCGATGGCATTGCGATTGCAGCCCGCGCCGGTGCTGCGATTCAAGATGTGGAATTTATGCAATTCCATCCGACATCGCTTTATGCGCCGAGCCTCAAAAAATCTTTCCTCATCTCGGAAGCGGTCCGCGGTTTTGGCGGCATTCTCAAAAACAAAGACGGCAAAGAATTTATGAACGGCGTTCACCCGCTGCGTTCTTTGGCTCCGCGCGATATCGTCGCCCGCGCCATTCACCGTGAGATGAAACGCACCGGCGAACCTTGCATGTTCCTCGATGTCACCGCACACAATCCGAAAGATACCAAGACGCATTTCCCGCATATTTATGCGAAGTGCCTTTCGGCTGGCGTTGACATGACAAAGGAATGGATTCCAGTCGTGCCCGCAGCACATTATATGTGCGGAGGCGTTCTCGTCGATACTTGGTCGCGCACAAAACTCGAAGGGCTTTACGCTTCGGGTGAAGTCGCCGCCACAGGCGTTCACGGCGCAAACCGTCTCGCTTCCAATTCCCTTTTGGAAAGCGTTGTCTTTGCACTTCGCGCTGTCGAAAATATGGAGAAAACAGGAATTCTCAAAAAGACATTCCGCACGCCGAAAATTCCGGCAGAAAAAATTTTGATGAAAGGTGGCGATCATTGGAAAAAGCGCACCCTCGAAGCGAAAAAGCTCATGTGGGAAAAATGCGGCATCGTCCGCTCGGTCGCCGGATTAAACGAAGGCCTCGAAGAGCTTCGCAAATTCAACTCCGAAGTCGAAACCGAAATGAAAAAGAAGACGCCAAAAACCGTCGCCCTTTTGGAATTCCGCAACGCCGTCGAAAGCAGCATTTTAATTGTGAAAAGCGCTCTCGCCCGCAAAGAATCCCGCGGTTTGCAATCGATTCTCGACTACCCCAATCTTTCGCCGAAAATCGTGCATCACAGCATTTTCCTCAAATATCCTCTCGAAGAAAATTAAGAAAACGCAGTGCAAAAGCACTGCGTTTTTTAATTCATTCAAAATTTGCGTTATTGAATCCACGGGAAAATATTATCGCGGAACATAATTTCTTGCAATAATTTATCGTCTTCAAATTCTCCGCGGAACATCGCGGCTAATTTCATAAAGTCGCGTTCATGCTCTGCAAGGCGCTTTTCAGCGTAGCCATCCGCCGAATGATTGTGAATCATAAACGCCCAGTCCGAAGCTTGGAAAAGCACAAGTTCGCGTTCCATTTGCGCTAAAATTTTCTTCTGCTTTTCCGTTTGTGCGGAATTTTTGAACTGCTTAAAAATCGCAAACATTTTGAAGAATTTCGGATAGACAAATTCCACTTGCGGATTTACCCAGACCGAAGCAAATCCATTTTCGCCCCAAGAAGAGAAAATCGGGCGATGCGGTTCACACTCTTCGGAATCTTCTTGCATTTCATTCACCGAAGCGAGCTGCAAAATCTGCGACGAAGCGGCGCTTTCAAAAAGCGATTCGATAAATTGCGGACCTTCAAACCACCAATGGCCAAAAAGTTCTGCGTCGTAGGGACAAAGAACGCAAGGACGGTGCGAAGTCATCTGCGGGCCGAGTTCTGCCATTAACGCTTCTCGATTCGCAATGAAAAGGCGCGCATGTTCGCGGGCGAGATTCATCGCTTGCCACGGACGATACAATTCCTTTTCTTCCCCACCGGTAATGCGGTAATATTTAAATCCCGTATCGATAGGAGTTTCGCCGGCAAAGAAGTATTCGCCGAGATACTCCCGCGGAAGTTCTTTCGCAATGTCTTTGTAAAATTCGCGATATTCCGGATGTCCTGGGTAACCGCGTTGACGGCTCCACACTTCGACAGAGCTCGTTTGTTCACGTCCTAAAACCAAAAGTCCCGAAGGCGTTTTCATCGGCGCAAAGACACCATATTTCGGAGCGGGATCAGCGAGCAAAACACCGTGAGTTTCCATAAAGAAATACTCAAAATTTTGCTCTGCAAGATATTTGTCTAATCCATCAAAAAATCCGCATTCTGGGAGCCAAACTCCCCGCGGCGCTTTTCCAAAAGCGTGTTCAAATGCTTCGACGGTTAAGCGTAATTGCATCCGAATGCTTTCGGGTTCTGCTTGATACGCCGGCAAAAACGGATGCGTTCCCACACACGTTAAAAGCGCCAATTTTCCGCGCCGTTCTAGAGAAGCAAATTCGGATAAAATATCGCGATGCAGCCGATTTTCCCATAACTCCGAAAGTTCTAAGATGCGGGCTGCGTAAAATTTTGCAATCGGTAACCGAGCCGAATCATCCTTCAGCCGATTGAGTTCTTTGCTTGCGAGTTCCTGCAATTTTTGCAAATGCCGAGAATAACGCGAAAGCAAAAGTTCGTCCGAAAGCATGGCGAGAAGCGGTGGCGAAACGCTCAAATTGAGAGTCCCCGGCACGCCCTTTTCCGCTAAGCGAGAAAGGGTTTGCACGAGCGGCAAATACGTTTCGGTCAACGCTTCAAAAAGCCAGTTTTCTTCGAGAAAACGGTCATATCTTGGACTACGCACAAACGGCAAATGCGCGTGCAATAGCAGATACAACTGTCCATGACAATCAGCGGACATCGATCAATTTTACTCGGTGCGTTTCACAACGATAGGTACAATCGTCGTCGGGAAATCGCCGTCTTTATCGGTTGCGAAAACAGGAATAATCTGCGTCGAATCCGGCAAATCTTGTTCGAAGGAGAATGTTCCATCGGGGTTGAGCGGGAACGGTTCGCCGCGGACTTGTAAATGCGCATCCGGACGAGTTCCACCGTAAACGATTAAACGAGTCTTGACCCAGAGGAAGAAATCCTTTCCGTAATTGACGGTATCCGGACTCGGTTGCAACGCTTGCTTCGCAAGTTCGCCCGAAGAAAGAATGGAACCGCTCGAAATCGAACCCGAGAAGAAAGATTCCGAAGAACTCGCGAGATGTTCAAGCCAAGACGCTACAGTTTGACTCGAAAGACCCGAGCTTCCAAAGCCACCGATTCCGGCACTGCCGAGAGATGCTTTGAAGAAAACGCTATCGGAATTCTTCGCCGAATTTTTCACCGCATCGTAGCTGAAGACCTGCATCGCAGGCGCTTCGACGAGAGGCTTAAATTCACCGGCTTGCGTTTTTGCGCCGAGAGTTGCGCGGAAAGAAACCGCTTCGCGGTTTTGCACGTACCAACTTTTTGCATCGGCGGGCACTTCAATTTCGCGGAATTTTTCTTCGAATTTACGCTTCTTGTTTTTGCGGACGGTCAAGTCCGACGAAACATCATACAAACGAAGTACTAAAACGTCGCCATCTTCCAGCGTCTTTT
>SAMEA104315433__coassemble_1133_pt1 | contig 10824 bp, 8 predicted proteins | sample SAMEA104315433__metabat2_low_PE_037 | metagenome-assembled genome bin SAMEA104315433 (sample SAMEA104315433) | gut metagenome | biome: Monkey gut; feature: monkey-associated habitat; material: faeces | place: China | collected 2013 | reverse complement strand
AGCGAAGTGGCCGACTTCTGCGCCCTCGTGAAGGAAAGCGTGCAAGCCGAGTGTCGCGACAAAATGCTTGCGCTTCGCTATTTTGGCATGACCGAGGCGCAGCCGCGGACGCCAAAGGCGTCAAATCTACCACGACTATCCAAGAGCCGAGCGTTGCGACAGGCTGCTTGCAGACTGTCTTTACCGAGGCGAAAAGAGAGGCGCTTGCGCCCTTCGGTTTCGACGATATCGTGGTGAAGTTCTCCACCCGCCCGGAGTAGCGCACAAGCCGAATGCAGCGAAAACAAACTCGTTTGTTTTCATTGCTGAGGCGAAGCGCAGACGCCAAAGGCGTCCAAAGCGCGTGGGTTCCGACGAAATCTGGGACAAGGCTGAAGCCGCCCTCGCTGAGGCCACCAAGCTCGCAGGCCTCGACTACATCCTGAACCCGGGCGAAGGTGTCTTCTATGGCCCGAAAAGTGTGCAAAACGAGTGTCGCAGAAAAATGCTTGCATTTTTCTATGACCGAGTGCAGCCACGGACGCCATCGGCGTCAACCTCGAATTCACGCTCAAGGATAGCCTCGGTCGTGACTGGCAGTGCGGTACGATCCAGGTGGACTTCAACTTGCCGCAGCGCCTCGGCGCCGAATATGTCGGCAAGGACAACCAGTAATGCGCAAGGCGAATCCAGCAAAAATACGCTTGCGTATTTTTATTGGTGAGCCGCAGCCATAGACGCCAAAGGCGTCAAAAGCACATTCCGGTGATGTTGCACCGTGCCGCCGTGGGTTCCATCGAACGCTTCCTCGGCATTCTCATTGAAGAATTCATGGGCGATTTCCCGCTGTGGCTCGCTCCGGTGCAGGCCCGCGTGCTCCCGATTTCCGAGAAGTTTGTCGATTATGCGAATAAGGTAAAAGACGAACTCGTCGCTGCTGGCGTCCGCACAGAAATCGATGAATCGAACGAAAAACTCGGTTACAAGATTCGTCAATGCGAACTGCAGAAAGTGCCGTATCTTTTGATCGTTCGCGAAAAAGAAGTGACAGATAATGTCATCTCTGTTCGCAAACGCAAAGATGGCGACAAGGGTTCGATGAGCGTGCAAGCTTTCATCGACATGACCGCAGACGATCGCAAAGTTGTCCGGTAAAATTTTCTGCAGATTTTTTTGTCTGCGAAAAATGAAATGGAGCACCGCGCAAGCGGTGCTCTTTTCGTTTTAAAAATCAAAAAGAAAAATGAAAAACTAAATTTATCCTATGAATTTTTTGTTCAATTTAGTCGCAGTGCAGCCGATTCACAGCGCAAAATTTCACGGTGGCGGTTCGTATGGCGAAGTGCTTTTCCGCGCAATCGTCAAGAATTTATTTGAAACGGAACAGCCAAAAAATGTGCGGCTATTTTGTGCTTATGATGCGAAAAAATTTTTGCATCCAGAAATTGCCGAATTGTGCAAACGCTTTGCAATTCCTCTTTGCGATGTGAACGAAAAATCGCCGCAGATGGTTATCGACGAAAACGCAATCGATACATTTTACACGCCGCTTTATTCCCTCGAAAAAAAGTGGGATGTGCAAGTAAAAAATTTCAAATTCACGTGGCACGGCGTGCGGGCTCTTGAAATCGCTTACAGTCCGCTCGGCATTTCTTTCGCCAAATCTTTTTCCCAAAAAATGGAAGCGCTTGTGCGCTATCGCGAAATTTGGAAATCACAATTTTACAAACCGAAATATAATGCTTTAGCCGATCGCATCGCTCGCGGAAATGTGCAAACGATAACGGTCAGCGAACACAGTCGCGCTTCTATTCGCGCCTTTTTTCCGCAGTTAATGCAAACGGAAATTCCTGTTTTTTATAGCCCGATGGACGAAGTCTCGCCAAGCGGAAAATTGCCCGCAGGAATTCTTCCGAAAAAATATTTCTTGCTCACGAGTGGCGCGCGCTGGGAAAAAAATAATCTGCGAGCTGTGCGCGCATTCGACGATCTCATCGAATCGCTTTCGCTTCAAAATTTTGAATACAAAGTCATCGTCACCGGCGTCACGCAAGAAAAAGTTTATCGCAGCCATTTACGGCATCCCGAAAATTTTGTTTTCCTCGGTTATGTTGAAACCGAAGAACTTGAAATGTTGCACGAAAATGCCTACGCATTTATTTTCCCGAGTTTAAACGAAGGCTTTGGTTATCCGCCGGTGCAATCGATGCGTTACGGCGTTCCTGTTGCCGCGAGCGGCACGACTTCGATTCCCGAAGTTTGCGGCGACGCTGCAATTTACTTTGATCCGTATTCCGAAAGTGAAATTAAAAATCGCTTTGTGCAATTACTCGATCCTAAGATTTATCACGATTATGCAGAACGCGCCAAAAGGCGTTACGCGCAAATTCGAGAACGTCAAAATGCCGATTTAGAAAAAGCGGTAAAATGGTGCTTAACGGAAAATGAAAAATGATGCGATTCATTAAAAATCCATTTATCTTGATTACGCTTTTTGCATTCCTTTTGCAGACTGCGCTTTTTATTTTCTTTTACGCATTGCCCGATCCGCTCGGACTTTCGATGCCCGAAATGTTTTCGGGAAAAATGCTTTGGCAATTCTCAATGACTTATGGCGCCATTTTGGTTTTGTCTTCGTTATTTGCATTTGCCAAAGCGCCGCGGGCTCTTTCGATTTTTTACGTCTTTTACTTTTTCTTCGCCATCGTCGATTACGAAGTTTTTCGTTTCACGCATCAACGGCTTTCGTATTCGTATCTGCGCACCTATTTTCATTTTTCAAATATTTCGGATTCGACGACGACATCGACTCTCGGCGGGGAATTGGGAACGTATTTGTATTTGGCGGCGCTATTCTTAACGATTGCAGCGGCGATTGCTTTTTGCGTTTTCTTTACCTGGCGAAATCGAAAATTAAAGCGCGCTGGAAAATCGACGAAGCTCGTCTTCAGCAAAAAAATTCCGGTGACGATGTGTGTCTCGGGACTTGTCCTTTCGGTAATTCCGCTGATTCTTTTTTTAGCGGGAACGCGCGGTGAAAAAATAATTCCGATAATCAATTTTCCGGTGGACATGCGTTTTACTTTGGGAAAGCACACGATTACGGCTCCGATTTTGCACATTGCCGCCGAAGAAACTTTTGAATTTGTCCGCGATAATTACAAAGTCACCAACGAACTTGTTAGCGATTTAGATGCATTCCTCCCGAAAGATTTTTCCGCCAATCGAGAAAACGTTGAATATCCTGGTTACCGCAAAGAATTGACTGCGCCTTTCAAAGCGACGCATCCGTATAATATCGTTTTTATTTTTGGCGAATCATTTAAAGGGCGAATCTTTAATCAAATGCTCGAAGGCGATACCGCATTAGCGCCGAATATTTGGAAACTTGCCCGTGGCGATTATTTTAAAAATGGCGGCGGAACTCTTTGGTTCAAAAATGCATTCAGCGGAAGTTATCCGACTGTGCGTGGCACGATGGCGACGTATCTCGGTTTTCCGTCGCATCCGAATCGCGATTTGCCGAGCTTTTATGCGTCCAATCATTTCAAAGGATTTCCCGAATATCTCGTCGATTATAAACGTTTTTATGTGACGATTTCCAATCCGATTTTTGATCACACGTTGCCGTTTGTCGAAAAATTTTACGACGATTGGAAAGCTCTTGAAGATCCTGAAATCCCTGGAACGATGGATAGCCTCGGCGCAGACAATGCCATTCAAACATTGGAAAAATTGCCCGCCGATAAAAATTGGCTTCTTTTATTTAATACGATTGCAACGCACATTCCGTTCCGCAATTATCCAGAATCGTGGGCCGCAAAACCCGATGACGATGCGATGTTCCGTTATCGCAGCGCGCTTCGTTATACCGACGCCCAACTCGGCAGATTTTTCTCGGCACTTGCCGAACGCGAAGATTTCGAAAAGACGGTAATTATTTTGCTCGGCGATCACGATACGCCGGTAGATTCGGTGGATTATCATGTTCCGCAGCCGCTCGGTGTTGCTGCTGCGCGGATTTTTATCGGCATCTTTTCACCCGATTCGTCTCTCTTAAACGGTCTTCAAGTCCGCGAAGATGTCGCTTCGCAGTTGGATATTGCACCGACGATTTTGGATTTGGCACAAGTCCGTGCGCCGAGTCATTTCTGGGGCTACGATTTACTTTCCGAAATGCGTCCCGCCGAACAGCCTTCGTTATTCTACACGCAAAACGCTTACTATTTAGGCTTCCGCGATTCCGTTCTCGTCGGCGGCTTGGATAATGAAGATGTTTACGTCGGAAAGCACGAAGAATTTGTGCGCACAGAAGATTCTACCGCCAAGGCTTGGCAGAAACACGCCATCGGTGCAAGCAAAGTCCTGCGCTCTCTTTTGCGCAATGATAAAATGCAATATTTGCCTCATTAACAGTTGGAAAGTTAGTGCTTGCTGGGCTCAAAACCAAAGCGAATGTTTGAACAGTTAATTTTTGTGTAAAATTGTTCCAACTGCGAATAAGTTTTCCCTTGTAAGTAGAAAATAGTTTCTATATATTAGAAAGAGAATTTCAAAGGCTTGCCTTTGGGATGAAATTTTTCTAACGCTTGGCTGTAGATAGGAGAGTTTATGCGGAAAAAGTTGGGCTTTACACTCATTGAAATGATGGTCGTGATTATGATTATCGGCCTTCTTGCTGCGGTTGGTGTTCCGGCGATTGCCAATGCGGTAGAACGCACCCGTCGCGGTGTGGACTATTATAATGCAAAATTGGTGATGAACACTTTGGAACGCGCCTTGGATACCGGTGAACTTTATTTGGAAGATGATAATCAAGAAAAAGGCATTTGGGTTTTGATGTGCCGCGACCAAAAAACTTGCACCAAGAATTATGGCAGCGGAAATTTGAAAGGGGTTTATTTCTGCGGAGCTGAAAAAAATGTAGTCATCGGCAATACGACGACGGGCGCATCGGGCTGGAATGCAGGTCGTGACTGGAATAAATTTAATACGAACGTGGAAAAACTCATTTCGGGAAATGGCGTGAATTTGGCATCTCTCAAAGTGACTTCGCATCCTGATAAGTCCTCAAAAAATCGCGCAGAATGGACAGGTTGGGATTGGATTGCGGTTCAAGTTTCCCGCGAAAAAGATGGAACGATGCGTTCTCAAATGTGGAGCGGATTTTCCGAAGATGATATCGGAAATACGCGCAGCAGAACGAAAGACCGCGGCAATACTTATATCGAAAAATATTATTGGAAATAAGGATTTTAATTCATCGTTTCTGTATGATTCAAAAACTTCGTGAAGCGTTAAACGCAGTTATTTTAGGAAAAGCAGAATCGATAGATTTGCTATTGGCCGCCCTTTTTGCGGGCGGTCATGTTCTTATTGAAGATGCACCGGGAACAGGGAAAACGACTCTTGCCAAAGCGTTAGCAAAAGTCATCGGCGCAGATTTTTCTCGCATTCAATTTACTCCGGATTTGCTTCCGGCCGATGTGACAGGCGGTGCCATTTTTCGCCCTTCGACTGGGGAATTTGAACTGCGCAAAGGTCCTGTCTTTACGGAGATTTTACTCGCTGACGAAATCAACCGTGCATCACCGAGGACGCAGAGCGCACTTCTCGAAGCGATGGAAGAATTTCAAGTTTCCATCGAAGGAAAAACTTTAAAACTTCCCGCATTGTTTATGGTTCTTGCAACGGAAAATCCGATTGAATTTCATGGCGTATTTCCGCTGCCCGAAGCGCAGATGGACCGCTTTTTAGTGCGGCTTTCTCTCGGGTATCCGACTGCCGAAACGGAACTCGGCATTTTGCGTTCGCACCGCACTGAAACGCCGATTGAAAAATTGCAACCGGAGACAACTCCCGCAGAAATTTTGCGCATTCGCGAACAAGTCAAGCAAATTTTTGTCGAAGAATCTTTGGAAAATTACATTGTTACTTTGGTGCAGAAAACGCGGAGCCACGCAGAAATTCGTTTGCCGGCAAGTCCGCGGGCTGGGCTTTCTCTTTTGCGGATGGCGCAAGCTCTCGCTTGGATGGACTCGCGGAATTTTGTCAAACCCGACGATATTTTGCGGGCGTATTTCCCTGTAATGGCACACCGCATTTTTGCAAAAGATGCCGACGAAGGCGCCGTGCAAAAAATTTTAGACGAAATTAAAAATCAAGTGCGCATTCCCGCTTAAATTTTTGGCGGATCGATGAAACGATTGCTAAAAACTCTTCGATTTTTGAAAAAAGAATATCCGAAAATGTCCCGCAAAACGGGAGTTTTAATGTATTTCTTTTTCTTTTGGGATGAACGTTTGACGGCGCTCGGACACACTCTTTCGGTGTTTCTTTTCTTTTCGCTTTTTATGATTTGGGCGCCGGGTGCGATGGCGGTAAAAGCGTTTTTATTTTTCTGCGATGCGCTTTTAATGACTTCAATTTTTCTTTTGTGGCCGACGAAAAAATTGCAAATCAAAAATGTCCGCATGGAAAATGCTATCGAAGGAAATGCGGCAAAAATCTCTGCAATCGTCGAAGGCGAAAAATTTTTTCGGGCGGTGCGATTGGGCTCTTATCGAATGCATCCGGCATTAAAATTTTTACCCGCTGAAAATTTTCGTCCGCTTCCCGCTTTTGTTTCCGAAGAATTTTTTGCAAAAGTGCAGACGAGTCGGCGCGGCGTTTTTGAATTGCCGCATATCGCAGTCGCCATTCCCGATGCATTGGGCGTCGCCACGATTTTAAAAGTCTTTCCCGAAAAAAAAGAATTGGTCGTTTATCCGCAAAAAATTTCGGTGAACTCGTTGAATTTTTTGAGCTTAGGAATTAGCGGGCGCGCATTTGCGCCGTATTTGCGTCCGGAATTTCAACGTGGACAAGATTTCGTAGGCGTCCGCGAATATCGTGAAGGCGATTCTCTCCGCGATTTACATCACAAAGCTTTTGCGCGTTACGGAAAACCGTTTACAAAAGAATTTGCCTTTGAACGCGGCCGCGGAATCGTTCTGCTTTTGGATATTGCATGTGAAAAATTAGCGGATAAAGCGCGTGTCGAAAATGCGGTGCGTTTATGCGCAGGCGTTGTCGAATGGCTTGCGTCGCGTTCTCTTCTCGGCAGATTTTTCATCGGGAATCGAGAAATTACGCAGACAAAAAATTCGCCGTTGGAATCGGTGATGGACGCGCTTGCGCGCGCTCCGTATCCAGAACTAGGCAAAGAATTTCCGAAGCCAGAACGCTGGGCGCCTGCGGCGCGCCCGATGGCACCCGTGCTTTCTATTTCGGTGTTGCCGTTAACGTCGGATTTGATTACGAAGCAAATTATCGTCGCCGAAGAAAATGCAGAATCCGATTCCGTTTTGCAAATTGCAATTTCTTCTGCGCAAGGAGTTTCGTTATGAAACTTCTTTGGGAAATGCTTTTTCTCTTCAGCGTAATTTTAACGCTTTCCATTTCTTCGGAAATTTACGGGCTCGGAATTCCTGCGATTTGCTTTTTGATTTTTGCATTTCAAAAACGGCGACTCGGAAAAATTTTTGCTTACCGAAAAAGCGTTGCTTATTTAGCGATTGTGCCGTTTGCGTTTTGGTGGTTTTTATCGCCGTCGCAGAATGGCGTTTTTTCGCAGTGGCTTTTGATTATTCCTTCTTGGTATTTTTTATTTCTCGCTTTGTGGCAATGGAAAAGTGTTGGACGCGGCGGTTATTCGGTTTTTGTTTATTGGAATGCGTTATTCGTTTTATTGCTTTCGCTTCGCGAATGGAATGCGGTAACTCTTGGCTTTCTCGCTCTAGCATTTTTATTTCTTCTTTTTGCAACTGCGCCCGCATTAAAACGCCCAAAAAATTGGCTGCAACTTTTGCTTTCCATTTTACTCGCTGGATTTTTTGTTTCGTCATTTCAAAGGCTTTATGAATGGCGACAGAAACGTTATATGTCGGGTGCGTGGGAAGAAAATTATCGCGAAGAACGCTCGATGATGGGATTTTCCAATGTGGCAGCGCTCGGTTCTTTTGAACGCAATTTTTCGTCAAAACGAAATGCGCAAATTGTGCTTCGCCTTTTTACCGATCGGGCGCCGACTTATTTGCGGGCAGTTGCTTACGGCGATTATTCTGCGGGCATTTGGAATTTGCCGAAAAGTGAAACGTGGCTTTTCCCAGAACGTTACATCGGCGATTATGCGGTTTTTGGTTCGGCGGATTCGGCGAAGGCGACTTGGGTGCAATCTGCGTTAAGCACATTTGATTTTGCGTTTGCGCCGCCGGGCGCTGCGGTGGCTTTGAAAGAAGCGGATTCGGTCAAACGCATTGCGGGCAATTCATTTTATCTTTCCGAAGAAAATAAAAGCGATTGGTATTATGTCGAATCGAATTTTTTGGATACCGCAGAAACAGAAAAATTTTTGAATACGCCACATCGATTGGATTCTTTGTTAAATGAAATTTGCGCAGCGATGCATCTTGATTCTTCGGATCAAGCGAAAATGGCGACGCAAAAAATTCGGCAATATTTTCTTGAAAATTTTTCGTATTCGTTGCAAATGCCGCGGCGAAAATCGGGCGAAGAACCGCTGATTTTATTTTGGAAAAATCGCAAAGGATTTTGTGAATACTACGCAACTCTTTCGACTTTACTTTTGCGCAAATTGAAAATTCCCGCGCGTTATGTTGTAGGATTTGCAAATCCAGAAGTCGCTGAAAGCGGCGGCTATTTTGTTTTCCGAAGAAATCGTTCGCACGCTTGGGTCGAAGTTTTTGACGGAGAATGGAAAATTTTTGATCCGACTCCGCCGATTCCTTTTGAATCGCATTCCGCAGGATTTTTTGAAAAGTGGAGCGAAAAATTCAAAGCAAAATGCGTTTACGGAATGCATTTATTGCGCGACGGAAATTGGCGAAAATCTCTCGACTCTTGGAGTAATGCGGTGGAAGCGCTACTCAAAAGCACTTGGTTTTATTCGGGAATTTTCGTTTTTGCGTTAATGATTACTTTGTATGTAGTCGTAAAACGCCATCTTCGTCAAAAGCAGAAAAAATCGCAGAATTTAAAAATCCAAGAATTGCAAAAATTGCTGCGGAAAACCGAAAAAGTTTTGGCGCATTTTGGGTTCGTCCGTGCGCCCGCTGAAACGGTTTCGCAATTTATTTTGCGATTAGAAAAAGCGAAAACGCAGAGAATTCTTTCGCCAAAGAAAATGGCGCACTTAGAAAGTGCGCTCCAGAATTTACAGAAATATGAAAACGAAAGATGGTGCAGATAAATTCTGCACCGCTAAATTATTCTTCGTAACCTAAGTATTCGACGACAAAGATAAGGGTTGCGTTGCCTGGAATCGGACCGCCGCCGCGGACGCCGTAACCGAGAGTCGGCGGAATCACGAGAACGCGCTTTTCGCCCGGAAGCATGCCTTCGACGCCTAAATCCCAACCGCGAATCACGCTGCCTTTGCCGAGTGGGAAATTGAAAATTTGCCCGCGTTCGCGCGAACTGTCAAATTTTTTCCCATCCGAAAGGAAGCCTGTATAATGCACGCGTACATTTTCGCCGGCTTTTGCAGGCTCGCCTTCGCCTTCGCGGACGATTGCGTATTTTAATCCTTCTGGGCCATCTTGCAAAGTGAGCTTCGAAACATCGGGGAAGAAATCCATCGTTTCGGCTAAAGTTTCGTCGGTTTCGACATTCAACATTTCGACGCGGAAAATCAAAGTCGAATTGGGCGGAATGGCGCTGTAAGATTTTGCACCGTAACCCATCGATGGGCTGATTTTAAGCCAACGAATGGTGCCCGGAGTTGCGCCGTCCAGTCCGATTTCCCAACCGTTGATGAGGCGTCCGCCGCCGAGGACAGTGGCGAGAGGTTTTCCGTAATCTTTGGAGCTTGAAAATTTACGCCCCGAAGCAATCCAACCGGTGTAATGCGTTTGAATGCGAGTGCCTTGTGCCGCGGGAGTTCCCGAGCCTTCTTTTTCATCCCAAAATTGGACGCCGTTTTCCAAAGTTTTCCATTTGGCTTTTTTGCTGTCCGAAAAATTATCCGGTTTTAACGGAGGATCTGCAGAAACGAGCTCCACTTCGAAGTAAAGGTCGGAACGAGCGGGAATCGGACCGATTTCGCGGTCGCCATAAGCGAGTTGGTAGGGAATTGAAAGCTTGCGAATTTCTCCGACTTTCATGCCCATGAGTCCGCGTTCCCAACCGGGAATCACTTGTCCTGCGCCGAGAGAAAATTCCAAAGGTTCGCCGCGGTCGTAAGAATTATCGAACATCGTCATCGCCGAATCGGCTAAATAACTTTTATAATGGACGCGGATAAGTTGCCCGTTCTGAATCGGTTCGCCTTCGCCTTCTTTGACGGTGACCGCTTCGTAGGGAATCGCCCACAAACAAGCGGGTAAAAGAAGAAAAGCGCCGAAGAGACTGAAAAATCTGTTTTTATGCATGATATCACCTGCGCAGCAAATTAGAAAATACTAGTTTTTTTGGACACAAGCAGGTTGAATAACATGGATTTGACAATCATTTTCATTCTGATAGCCATTATGCTGCTCTCGCTGGTGCTTGCCGGTTTGGGGGCTTACGTGGTCATTCACAATTCGGATGAAAAGGAAAAAGAAGCAAGGGCTCCGGTCATCGACGTTTCGGGGCAATATGCGGTTGTCGTTCGCCCTGCCCGCGAATCCATCGAAAAGGTAAAACCTTCTCTCGAAGAATTGGCGCGTTGGCTTTCTACTACGGGTTCTAGTCCGGAAGAGCAAGCGCACTTAATCGAAGCGTGGCAAAAAAGTATTGATGATGTGGTAAAGGTCGTCGATGAAGGTGACCGACATAGGACGGTGACCTATCGGATTGTAATTG
>SAMEA104315433__coassemble_1129_pt1 | contig 10843 bp, 11 predicted proteins | sample SAMEA104315433__metabat2_low_PE_037 | metagenome-assembled genome bin SAMEA104315433 (sample SAMEA104315433) | gut metagenome | biome: Monkey gut; feature: monkey-associated habitat; material: faeces | place: China | collected 2013 | reverse complement strand
GCAGAAGTCCACGAGATCTTGACTCGAAAGAGTTCCGCGGTGAATCGTCGTCCGATGGAATCCATCTTTATCCAACCATTGACTGTAATCGCGACTTTCCAAAGCGCCGCTCGCGAGAGCTTCTTTGTACGCTTCCGTTCCCGGATACGCCATAATCGGATAGAATTGCGCCGTATTCGGATTCAGCTTTTTCGCATCATCCAAAGTCATCCGCAACGTTTCTTTCGTATCGCCCGGATTCCCAACCATGAAGCATCCGTGCACCAAGAATCCCGCTTTCCGCGAATCCTTCATAAATTGAATGGCGCGATCGGTATTCTTAATTCCCTTGTGAATATTTTGCAACACTTCGGGGCTTGCGCTTTCAAAGCCCACGCACATTTCGCGGCCACCCGCTTTGTGCATCAATTTCAAAAGTTCAAGCGGAACATCGGCGCGAGCATTGCAGCTCCATGTAATCTTCAAATTGCGACGCAAAATTTCTTCGCAGATTTCTTGCACATGACGATGATTCGCTGTAAAAGTATCGTCTTCAAAAAAGACTTCGCCAAGTTCTTCAAAATGCGATTGGATAAATTCCAATTCATCGACGACATCTTTGGGCGAACGCATCCGAAAAACGTGGCCATTTAATGTCTGCGGAATCACGCAGTAACTGCAGCGGTTCGGACAGCCTCGCCCCGAAAGAATCACGATAATCGGATTCAAATTCGCGCCGTAAAAATAACGCTTATAGCACGAATGCAGATACTTGTAATAAGTTTTGCTCACCCAAGGAAGTTCGTCCAAATTTGCAATCTTCGGACCTTCCGGTTGGAAGTCAATTCCGCCGTCCGGAGTGCGGTAAGCAAGACCGGCGATATCCGAAGGTTTTTGAATTTCGCCGCGGAGAAGGCGCACTAAATTGCGCGCAGTATAATCCGCTTCGCCGATAATCACGTAATCCAAATTCGGTTCCATCTGCAAACTTTCTAACGGTTCTGCAGTGGCGTGAGTTCCCATAATCGCCGTCGGAACATTGAACATCACCTTCAGCGTTTTAATCACCGACAAATCGTTGATAATGCTCGGCGTACTCGTGCTCGCAATAATCAATTCCGGATTAAAAGTGCGAATCGCTGCAACCGTTTTTTCGAGATCGAGATCCATCGCTGGACTATCGAGCAGCTGAATTTCATTTCCGTCGGCTTCGACAGTTCCCGCGGCATAGCTCAAAAACATCGGCCAATACAGCGTACTGGATTTGGTAACGCACGGGCTGCGGGATTCCCGGCTGAACATGGGGAAATAAGGGGGATTTAAAAACGTGACACGCATAAGCACCCACAAAATACATTCTAATTTTAAAAAAGATGAGGATGAGTTTATGAAAATGCAAAAGATTTTTTTATTTGTGTTGCTTTTAACACTTTCGCTTTTCGCAGCGACCGATGAACTCGATACGGTGCGCGTGCAAGCCGCGAGCGGCACTTTACAAGAAATTTATACTGTTCAAAAAGGCACTAAAATTAAACAAGGAAAATTCACATCGTTCTATCCCGACGGAAAAGTTGGCGTGGAATCGCATTATGTCAACGGCAATCTCGATGGCGTCTTCAAAAGTTATTACGCCAACGGAAAATTGTGGCAAGAAATTCATTATGCCGCAGGAATTGAACACGGCGAATCGAAGACTTATTTCGAAAACGGAAATCTTCGCAATTTAGAGGTTTATAAGCTCGGCATTCCCGATGGACTTTCCAAAGAATACAATGAGAACGGAACTCTCCGCGCGGAATTTCCTTATGAAAAAGGTCACGTAAACGGTACCGCTCGCATGTATGACGCAAACGGAATGCTCACCGAAGATTTGGAAATCGTCAACGGAATCCGCGAAGGCGTTTATCACAAATACAACAAAGGCATCGTCGTTCACACGGCGAAATTTCATCGCAATCGCTGCATCGAAAACTGCAATTTCTAATTCGTAAAAGTCGTATTTTCCCTCACAGTTTTTCTTTTATCTGTGAGGCTTTATGCAATTTTTTCCCGCTGCGTATCAGGCGATTCAAAATAACAACAACGAACTTTCGGAAACAACTCTTCGCACTTACTTTTGGAATTTGAAAAAGCTGGAAAATTTCCAGCCCAATTTATGCTGCGAAGAAATTGACGTCGCATTTATTCACGCGTATAAATCGCATTTGCAAGAATGCGGAAACAAGCCCGCAACCGTGAACAAAGCGCTCTCGGTTCTGCGCATTTTCTTAAATCAATTTATCGACGACGGCGTCAAAATGAAAAATCCATTTGAAAAATTTCGCATCGGACGCGTCTATTCTCATCGCGGATTTTTAACGATTCCCGAGCTCAAAAAACTCTATTGGAATTATTTCAATCAAAAAGAAATTTTAACGGCAAACGAAAAAGAAGCGATGCGCATTTTTCTTTTTAGCTGTTTTACCGGGCTGCGTTACAGCGATTTGAAATCTCTTGATGCGACAGAAATTGCCGATTGGAAAATTCGAAAGCAAACGCAGAAAACGGGCGAAGCCGTTTACATTCCCATTCCCGTACAAGCGCGACTTTTACTCGATACACTTCCTTTGTGCGGAAATATTTTTCACGTCACCGAAAATTCTCAGTTCAATCGACAACTGCGTCGCGCGGCGAAAAAACTCGATTGCAATCGTTATTTGCATTGTCATTTAGCGCGACACACTTTCGCGACCACTTGCATTACCATCGGCATTTCTCTTCCTGCGACTGGAAAACTTCTCGGGCATCGGAATCTTTCGACGACGTTAATTTATGCGAAATATGTGGACGCATTTCTCGATAAAGAAATGAAAAAATTTAATCGGCTGCGATGAAAATTTTAAATTTTCCTTATGCTCGCCATTGTTTTTGATTTAGATAATACGCTCTATCCATATGCGCCAAGCGACGCAGCAGGGCGCACTTCCGTTTACAAATATCTGCAAAATTTCACGGCATTATCCGCCGAAGAATTTTCGAATTTGTATATCGAATGCGATCAATACACGAAGCAAATGCATCCGAAAACAGCGGCGGGGCATAACCGTTTGCTGTTTTATCATCGGATGTGTGAAGTCTTAAATTTACCGACCGATGTTCACGATTTGCCGATGTATAACGCTTACTGGGACGCTTATCTCAATGCGATGCGTCTTTTCCCCGGAGCCGTAGAATTTCTTCAAGAACTCAAAGCAAAGCAGATTCCTCTCGGCATTTGTTCCGATTTAACGCTGCACATTCAACTGCGCAAATTGCAGAAACTCGGACTCGTCGGCGTCTTCGATAAAATCGTTACCAGCGAAGAATGCGGCGAAGAAAAACCGTCCGCAAAAATGTTCCGCGATATTTTACAGAAGCTCGGCGCTTCCGCAGAAAATTCTGTGATGATCGGCGACAATTATAAACGCGACATCGTCGGCGCGCTTCAAGTCGGCATGCAAGCGATTCTCTTTGGCGAAAGCCGTGAAGGCGTTTTATGCGCCCAAAATTTTCACGAGCTTCGCACAAAACTTTTTGCACTTTTGCAAAAAATGTCCGTTTAAAAACAAAAAAAGCGCAGAGGTCTGCGCTTCAAAATTCAACTAAAAATTTCTAGAAAATCGCCGGCACAATGACGACAGTTTTTGAACCCGCTTTAACTTTGGCGGTAAATTCATAATGTCCGACTGCGCTGCCATTTCGATTCGTCGGGAGAACCGAAACTTTATGCATTCCCGGAGTCGCAGGAATTCGCGTTACGCGCACATATTGCGGAAGGAAAAGTCCCACACGCAAATCCGCTTGTTCTAACTGTGCCGCGGCAACATCGGTTCCGACACTCGTAAGCAAATTCAAAAACACATTATTCGTTTCCATTTGCTTCTTCGCTTGTTGCGCAGCAATCGTCCGCGTTAAAACGCGAACCGCTGTGCGCCCGAGAGTTGCCGTCCGTTCTTCACTTAAATTTTTCACCAAATGCTTTGTGTTGTCGAGGTAAATTTCTGGACGGACCGCAGGATTTTTTCCATCCATGCGGACTTCAAAATTTTCCGTCCGATATGGCACATCTTTGCGTTCTGGAATTGCAATCGTTACCGAAATCGTGGTGCCTCCGTGCGAGCCGACAGCTGTTGCGGGGAACGGAATCGTCAAACTTTGCACATTTCCGGTCTGCGGATTTTTTCCCGTAAGATTCAAAATACCGCCGCGCACATAAGTTCCCGAAAGCATCCATTCTCCAAGAATTGCGCTGTGTCCTGCATAACCGATGACGATAATTTCGCCATTCGCATTATCCGCATATACGGGCAACATCGCAGGTGCATTCGGATGCGGGAATTTTAACGCTTTCACATCATCGCTTCGTCCCGCTTTTTGTAAACGGCTTTCGATGAACGCTTGCGCTTCGGCAGGGAGAACAGTCGGTTCTTCTTCGTAAGCTTTTGCTGCTTTGTAATAAGCGATTGCCGCATCATCGTTTTCGCCTTCCATTTCATAAACGAGCCCGATTAAATAACGCAAATAGCCCGCGTCATTTGTCTTCTGATTATCTTTCTGATAAAGCGCTTGGAGCGCAATATCGGCTGCGCGACATTCCACAAGCGCTCCGTCCACATCGTTCATCGCCAAATAATTGACGATGTTCATTTCATAAAGCGCGAGCACTTCGAACGGACGCGCACGATATGGACGCACGTTATCATTCGTCATCAGCGACACCGCTTCATTCGTCACCGACTTCGTATATAAATCTTCGTAAACTTGTTTGGCTTTTTCAAATTCGTCAGCGCTCTTTTTATACTCGCCATTATAATGGTAAAGAGTTGCCAAATCAAAGTGATACAAGAACACCGAATTTGAGCCGTAGAGTTTGTCCTGTTTGTCTTGGACTTTTTTAATGACCGCAGAAAAGCCTTCTTTTTCCAAAGGCTCCGAAAGTTCCTCGTAACGCGTCATCGATTTATTGGCGCAGCTGCAAAGGAAAACCACACAAAAGAGAAGCGTAAAAAGAGAAAAAGATTTCTGCATTATGGGGAAAATGCCGCAACATCGCGGCGGAAAAAGGAAAAGTTTTTACAAAAAAACGAAAGCGCCACAAAGACGCTTTCGCCATTTCAAATTACATCTTCACCGAAGCTTTGTTCATGTACTTCTTAATCTTCTTGTCGCCAATCCAAACGGTTTTGTGTGTTTGAATGTCAACGAGTTGAAGGTCGATTTGATAGAAGACAACTTGTTCGCCGCCTTCTTGGTCCACGATAGAATTCAAGCTGCCGGTGAGCATCAAATCCGCACCGATTTCTTGACCCGCTTCCTTGCGAGTTTCTTCGGTAGCGTTACCCGATTGGCTAGCGAGTTCTGCGCGGAGTTCGCCGCGTTCTTCAGCGTTTGCCACGAAGTCCACTTTACCGCTATTGATGAGAGCGCGTTCCATATCCTTGATGAAAGTTTCCACGTTAATGTGTTCGTGGCTCTTGTTGCGGACAGATCCAATCACAACCGTCGGAAGTTCACCGTTTTTACCCTGCAAAAGTTTATTGTACCAAGGACGAGCGATGCAATCCTGAATCATTTCTTCTGCAACCAAACGGGAGTCCGTATCATTCCACTTACCCGAAAGATCCACCACAGAATCCGATTCGATGCGGGTGACTTTTTTACCGCCCGAGCATGCAACCAAAGCAAATGCAGCAAAGCAGAGGATCGAAAGACGAAGCACTTTAGACATTTTGTACCTTCTTTTGAATTTTTGAATGTTTGTTTTTAATATAGAAAACCTTTCCCCGCTCGTATTCCAATTTTAACATCTTATCGGATAAAGCGTAAAACCCTAGTTTCGCACTTTCGTTTTTATTAGATTTGATAGACGCAGAATGTTCTGTAAGCTGGAGAAGCAGAATGAAAAAGCTTTTAATTCTTATCGCAGCACTTGCCGTTTGGACTTTTGCAGGGGAAGGTCGCCCTGTTTACAATCCGTATGCCAGTTACGGTTTAGAAATCGGCGTCAATAGACCGATGAACGATCGTTGGAAAGATAACCGCAAAGCATTCGGCGACGTCGGATTTATCGCAAACTATCAACTTCTTCCTTATACAAGCGTAACGGGCGATGCGGGCTATTCATTCCCCGGCAACGGATTTGATGTTAAATTCGGTATCCAGCAAATGCTTCTTCCCGCGGGCATTACTCCGTTTATCGGCGGTATGGCAGGGATTCAAGCCATCCCCGAAGATGATGATGCCGATACATTCGGCGACCGTTTTGGTCCGACCGTCGAAGCAAACGCGGGTATTTTCTTCTTCACCGAATCTTGGATTTCGATGCGCTTAAAAGGCTCGTATCAATGGGCATTTGCCGACGAAATCAATCATAGTTTCGGCGTATCGCTCGGCATTCTCTTCGCCAATTCACGTCCGGGTCTCAAAGCGATTGATGTAAGCCGATGAAAATTTCTACTCGCGGACAATATTCGTTAGAAGCACTTTTGTGCATCGCTACCGAAGACCCCGAAAAGCCGTGTAGCATTCACACCATCTCGGAAAAAACGCACATTTCCGATGGCTATTTAGAGCAACTTTTCATTCCGCTCAAAAAAGCAAAACTCATCGTCGGTAGCCGCGGCATTCAAGGCGGTTACCGCTTGGCCAAAAGCCCGAAAGAAATTTCGGCTTACGAAGTTTTGACGCTAATGGAAAAATCGCTCAAATCCATTCCTTGCTTAAATGGCGATAAATGCGAACGCGAAAAAATCTGCGATAGTAAATTCGTTTGGGCATCGATTGATCATTCAATTGACAGCCTCATTTCACAAATTACCTTGGACGATTTAATTCAAGTTTACCGCGGCGTACAAGGAGAATTTTACGGATGAAAATTTCTACCAAAGGCCGCTACGGCGTCCGTTTCCTGCTCGACATCGCAGAACAAGGCGAAAATAAACCGTCCACATTAGCCGCCATTTCCGAACGTCAAGGAATTTCTCTCGCCTACTTAGGACAAATTGCGATTATCTTAAAGCAATCGGGATATATTCGTTCTATCAAAGGTTCAAACGGCGGATTTGTTTTAGCAAAACCTTCTCAAGAAATTCAATTGGATGAATTATTGAATACATTAGAAGGCTCAATGAAAGTCGTCGAATCGCCGCTTCCCTCCGAAGAAGAAACTCCTTACCGCACCGCCATCCGCATCGGTCTTTATCAAAAAATGGACGAAGCCGTTGAAATCGTCCTCAAAAAATTGACCCTCGACAAACTCATCTCCGGCAAAAATAAGCCGGAATATATGTATTACATTTAAATGAGAAGTGAGGAGCGCGGCTTCGCTTCGCGATAAACTTTATTCGGGTTACAAGAAAATTGATGAAAAGTTAGAAATACAAAAAGAGGAATTACAAGTGTAACTCCTCTAATAAATCAAACACGCTGCGCTTTTATTCTACATAGACCGGGCGAACTGAGTAGCCATCGCTACTGTAGGCGAAGCCCACGCCCAAGTGGTCCGAACGGAAGCCCTAAGCGTCGGCGTACTTGCAGGGGCCGTCTTTAGCAGTAGAGCTCCAGTAATTCCCATCAAAGCCAATGTGCCACAAGTCAGAATCGTAACGATACCCTGCTGTTGGCATAAAAATAGAGTTTCCGTTCGTTCCTATTACTTGGTAGCCTTTTTTTGTTTCATTCCAAGTCCATGTGCAGGAATTTTTCAATTCTTCCATTTCTTCTTCTGTCGGCATGCGCCACTTGCCACCCCAATTTGCGGTGGCCGCATCATATTCCGCATTTCCCGAAATATCCGTAAGCGATTTATTGTCGCAAAGTTTATAAGTTGCAGTGACATAACTTTCTTTCGGCTCAATTTCGCCCCAAGCAAAGTAATCACCGTAAGCAGTTTCGCTTTCTGCGCCGACATTCATATTCGCCCATTAGACACTTAAACCTAAATCAACGGCTTCTATTTTTGCAGGCACATCACCGTAAACCGGGCGGATGGCAAGGCCTGCATATAAGAAGTAATAATCCAAGCCATGAGCACTTGAGGAAAGATACAGAACCGATGCCGTTCCACCTTGATTGTCATAAAAATTTGCGCTCCAATAATAGCCGATATTTTCTTTTTGCGTATATTCATTCACAATGAAGTCTGTTTTCGGCAAATAAATAAACGCCTTCGATGGCTCGGTCACTTTATAGACTTCTTTACCCGATACGGTTTCAAGCGTCCAAGTACAGGATTCAATCAAGGCTTCAATTTCTTCTTTTGTCGGCATACGCCACTTGTCGCCTAACTTTGCTGTAGCCGCATCGTATTTTGCATTGCCGACAATCGACGTAATTGATGCATCATTGCAAATTTTGCAAGTGCTTTTGCTGTAAGATTCCTTCGGTTCAATTTCGCCCCACGCATAATAATTGCCAACGTCTGTAGGCGTTTCTGCGCCCAAATTGCGGTCGCCCCATTTGACGTTCAAGCCCAAATCCACCGCCTTCATTTTTTCTTCGACACTGCTGCTTGACTTCGCCGAGGAACTGGAGGACTTTACAGAGGAACTAGAAGATTTCGCAACGCTACTGCTTGACTTTACGGAGCTCGAAGACTTTACAGAACTCGAAGATTTCGGCTTGTAATTTTTATTGACCTTTACCGGGCGAACAGAGAACCCTGCATACCCAACACCCATATCTTCCAAAGCAGGTTTTGAATCCTTCATCAAAACCATATCAATCCGCGATCCACCACGAAACATAGCTGCAATACCTATGTAAATAGCCTGAAATTCATTAAAAGCTCCTGCAGCAGGCAAGAATATCGATTTTTCATTGCAAGTCACACGATAACCATTCACCGATTCCTTTTTCGTCCATTCCAATTTACACTTGGTGACAAGTTCCTTCATTTCTTTTACGGTCGGCATGCGCCACTTGCCGCCCCATTTGGCAGCAGCCGCATCGTACTTTTTATTACCCGAAATATTGCTTGGGAGCGCCGAAACATTGTAAATCAACGTATTTTCGCTGTATTCATCTTTCGTCTCGGTTTCGCCGTAGGCAAAGTAATCGCCAAAGTCGGCTGCGTTTTCGGCGCCAATGTTGACTTCGGCCCAGTCAACGCTCAAGCCCAAGTCAACCGCCTTATATTTTTCTTCAACGCTAGAACTTGAATTCTTAGCAGAACTCGAAGATTTTGCATCCGAAGACGTTCCATCCGTTTTTTCGCTTGAACTAGACTTTTTCGTAGAGCTCGAAGATTTTGCGCTGCTCGAAGAAATTTCCTTGACATCAAGCCATTCCTTTCCGTCGCACACGTAAACGGTCGAATCGCTGTAAGTTAGCGCGTATTCGCCCTTACGCTTTTCGTCGCAGGTTTTGAGCGATTCCTTGTCTTCGACGACGTGTAAAGCCAATTTCCAGTCTTCGCTTTGGCATACATAATACGCTTCTTCGCTATTCACATAGAGCGTATCGCCATCGTTATCCTTGGTGCATTCGTCCAAGTCCTTTAAATTTTTGACTTCGTCGTAAATCGATTTGTAACTTGCCGAAGACGAACTCGAATCGTCGCCGCAAGCGGTGAATGTAAAGGCTAAGCCCAGAGCGGCGAAGCCGAGGAATGGGAGGTTGTAAAAGTTTTTCATCATAGCTCTTCGTTTCCTTTAAAATTCAAGGGTTCTAGCGATTCTAAATCCAATGGCACTTGCAGCGATTGCTGTTCCTAATGAATTTCTTCCATTTCTAGAAGTTAAAACGAGAGCATCATCAGCGCTCCTGTAAGAACCGCCACGAATGACATGCAATCCATCGTTCGAAGATTTTGGATAGGCTTCTGGATAGCTGCTTGCATATTCTTCATAATCGTTATTCCCATATCTATTCCAAGTCCATTCAGTAACATTTCCGTTCATGTCGTAAATTCCAAGTGAATTTGACCTTAGCGAACCCACTTCGTGCGTTCTATCGGAATTTTCGCTATACCATGCAATTGCATCTAAGCTTTGAGCGCCGGCATAGCTGTAGTTCCATTCCTTTGCAAAGACATTTCCACCGCGGGCAGCGTATTCCCATTCGACTTCGGTGGGTAACCTGTAGCCCAATGCTTCAAATTTTGCGTAAACCGTCTTATTGCTTGCGGCATCATCGCTTGTGTAAGCCTGCGTCAAAGATTCGTCAGAAAAATACACAATGCTATCTGCACCCAAAGTTTTTTTTCGTAAGTTCGTTGCAGAACACAATCGCATTAAACCATTTTACCGATTCGACAGGGCGTAAATTTTGAGATTCACCATCGGCCACCTTTTTTGCGGCTTCTTCACCGACAAAGTAACTTGGATTTGTTCCCATCACGGCGGTGTAAAATTCCTGAGTCACTTCGTACTTACCGATTGCGTAAGGTTTCAACTTTGTATTGTGATATTTAAAAATGTCACTGGCTTCACTATTCGGTTTCACAAAGGCAGTCGTTTCAACAACTTTAACAAGCCCCGTATTTTGGTACATAACTCCATCGACAATCAACTTGCCGTAATTTTTAGGAGTCATCTTGTAATTTTCATTTGTCTGTACCGGGCGAATCAAGGCGCCATATTTCCAATCATAGAAGCTCAAGTCAGCCCCATAGGATTCAGCAAAATCCAAAATTTTGCCCACCTGTGCTGAATTTTGCGCTGTTTGAGAAACCCAATAAGTGCCACCATCCTTACTCAAAGTGTCCTTTCCTTCCACATAGCCGCCCGCAGGCATAAAAATGGTTTTGGCGTTACATGTCACCGCATAGCCGCCGACGCTTTCGCCTTTGGAATTTTTCTGGCTGCTGAATTTCCAAGTACACTTTTTAAGAAGTTCTTCGACTTCT
>SAMEA104315433__coassemble_1127_pt1 | contig 10849 bp, 6 predicted proteins | sample SAMEA104315433__metabat2_low_PE_037 | metagenome-assembled genome bin SAMEA104315433 (sample SAMEA104315433) | gut metagenome | biome: Monkey gut; feature: monkey-associated habitat; material: faeces | place: China | collected 2013 | reverse complement strand
GATGCGGCTCGAAATAATCGTGCCAAATGTGCGGTTCGTATTGCGAATCGGAAGATTCAACGAAACCGGTTTCTTCGTTTCGATGTTCTCTTCGACTTTCTTCAGAATTTCGTAGTCCACCGCAGTATCCAAGCCAGTTTCCTGCTTCATAGTGCAGCGAACTTCTTCGGGCTTTGTCGATGCGCGATAGAGAATTCCCGAGTAATCGAGACCCTTTGCCTTCCAGAAATCAATCGCCTGATTCATTTCCAAGAGATCGCTACGTCCGACCATTTCGTCGAATGTGCGGAAGCCGAACTGCGCCATATAATGACGGACTTCTTCTGCGACAAAAGTCAAGTACTGAATGATATGTTCCGGCGCACCCTTGAAACGTTTGCGGAGTTCTGGATCTTGAGTAGCAACGCCGACTGGGCAAGTGTTCGAATGGCAATGACGCATCATCACGCAACCGAGAACGACGAGAATCGTCGTTGCAAAGCCAAATTCTTCGGCGCCGAGAAGCGCACCGATGACCACATCGCGGCCAGTCTTCATCTGACCATCTACCTGAAGACGCACACGGCTACGGAGCTTATTCAAAACGAGAGTCGTCTGCGTTTCGGAAAGTCCGAGTTCCCACGGAGCGCCGACATGCTTCACCGAAGAAAGCGGAGACGCACCGGTACCGCCATCGTAGCCCGAGATGAGAATCATATCGGCACGCGCTTTGGCAACGCCAGCCGCAACAGTTCCCACACCGACTTCCGAGACAAGCTTCACCGAGATACGCGCTTTATCGTTTGCATTTCTCAAGTCAAAGATCAACTGCGCAATATCTTCAATAGAATAAATATCGTGATGCGGCGGCGGGCTGATGAGAGTAACGCCCGGAGTTGAATGACGCACCTTTGCAATTTGCACACTCACCTTGTGACCCGGCAACTGACCGCCTTCACCCGGTTTTGCGCCTTGTGCAATTTTAATCTGCAATTCTTTTGCGTTCACCAAATATTCGTCGGTAACGCCAAAGCGTCCGCTCGCCACTTGCTTCGTCGCACTCGAAAGAGAATCGCCGTTCGGCAGCGGAATATAACGTTCCGGATCTTCACCGCCTTCGCCGCTGTTGCTCTTAGCACCGATGCGGTTCATCGCGATTGCAATTGCTTCGTGCGCTTCATTCGAAATAGCACCGTAGCTCATTGCGCCCGTCACAAAGCGCTTCATAATTTCTGTCGCCGGTTCTACTTCGTCGAGAGGAACTGCAACCGTTTTCTTGAACGAGAAAAGTCCGCGGAGAGTGCTCTGATGCACCGTCTGATCGTTGATGAGTTCTGCATACTTGTCATAGCGCGCCTGATTTCCAGTGCGCACAGCAATCTGCAAATTCGAAATGGCTTCTGGCGTCCACAAGTGACGTTCGCCATCTTTGCGCAAACGATATTCACCGCCCGAAGGAAGAAGCGGACTCTTGCTTTCGATCGCCGAACGCCAACGCATCAACGCTTCTTTTGCAATTTCTTCGAGGCCGATACCGCCGATGCGACTTGCCGAACCCTTGAAATATTTGTCGACGACATCTTTTGCGAGGCCGACGATTTCAAAGACTTGAGCGTTACGGTAACTGCGCAGAGTCGAAATACCCATACGGCTCATTACCTTTTTCAAGCCCTTGTTCATCGCATCGATGTAATGTTCAATCGCTTCGGTAACGCCGACTTGTTTATCCAACTGATGCGTCTTGCTGAGTTCTGCAATAGATTCAAATGCCAAATACGGATTGATCGCAGTTGCACCGAAACCGAGAAGGCTTGCGATATGCATCACTTCACGCGCTTCACCCGTTTCGAGAATGAGACCGCAACTTGTGCGAATGCCGATTTTCGACAGATACTGGTTCACGGCAGAGACCGCGAGAATTGCCGGAATCGGAGCGATTTCATCGGGCAAATCCTTATCGCTCAAGATGATAATATTATGGCCATCGCGGACTTCTTTCTCTACCTTTTCGCAGAGTTCGGTCAACGCCATTTCCAAAAGCTTGCCCGCAGAAAGTGTATCCGAAAGGACGGGGAATCCCATCTGAACCGTTGCGCACTTGTAATCTTCTTGGCTCAAAGTACGAAGGCGACCCAAATCTTCATTCGAAAGCACCGGATAACGGAACTTCACCAAGCGAGCTTGCGCCGGTTCTTCAGCGAGGAAGTTATCGTGAATGCCAAGGTAAGTCATCAAACTCATCACGAGTTCTTCGCGAATCGGATCGATAGGCGGATTCGTCACCTGCGCAAAGAGCTGCTTAAAGTACCAATAAAGAAGCTGCGGCTTTTCCGAGAGAACAGCGAGCGGCTGATCCGAGCCCATCGAACCAATCGGTTCAACGCCATTCGAAGCCATCGCATTCAAAATGATTTCCAAATCTTCGCGGGTATAACCGAAAAGTTTTTGACGCTTGAGAAGAGTTTCTTCATCGACCGCAACTTCGCCGACTGCGTTAAAGAAGCCGTGAATGTCGATGTGATTTTCTTTGACCCAACGACGATACGGTTCTTTGCGGGCAAAGCGAGTCTTCACTTCGTGATCTTTGTAGAAACGACCTGTCTTCAAATTCACGAGAAGCATTTGACCCGGACGGAGAGAACCCTTTTCCGAAACTTCTTCAGCCGGAATATCGAGGACGCCAGCTTCCGAAGCAAAAACCATAAATCCGTTTTTCGTAATCGTGTAACGCGCCGGACGCAAACCGTTTCTATCGAGAGTTGCACCGACCCATTCGCCATCGGTAAACGCCACCGCAGCAGGACCATCCCACGGTTCCATAATGCCAGCGTGGAATTCAAAGAATCCGCGGACATCCGGACCCATTGCATGTTTTTTGCCCCAAGCTTGCGGCATTAACATCATCATCGAATGACCCACTTCGCGGCCACCCAAAGTCAAAAGTTCAAGCACATTGTCTAAGTTGCCCGAGTCGCTCGAATTCTTTTCGAGAATCGGAGTCAACTTCTTAATGTTTTCGCCAAAAAGCGGAGACGCAATATTGTTTTCGCGAGCATTCATCCAGTTGCGGTTTCCGCGGATGGTATTGATTTCGCCATTATGCGCCATAAAGCGGAACGGTTGCGCGAGAGGCCAACTTGGGAAAGTATTTGTCGAATAACGTTGGTGCACAACGGCCACAGCGCTTTCCATATTCTTATCATTCAAATCCGGATAGAAAACCGGAACCTGCGGCGCAGTCATCATGCCTTTATAAATCAAAGTGCGCGCAGACAAGCTCACCACATAAAATCCGTCAGCGCCTTCTGCAGAAAGTCCCGATTCGTGTTCAGCACGTTTCCGCACGACGAGAAGAGCGCGTTCCAAATCTTCGCCCGTTAAATCTTCGTTCGACTGAAGAAACACCTGAGCGATAAACGGCATCACAGCGCGAGCAGAATCGCCCACCGCCGAAGGCTCAACCGGAACATCGCGGCTAGCGAGAATTTTGAAATTTTCTTCCTTCGCAATTTTTTCGATGAGAGCCATCACGCTTTCGCGTTTCGATTTATCTTGCGGCAAAAAGAGCATGCCGACTGCATAATGGCCAAGTTCCGGAAGCTTCATTTTCAGAGACTTTTTGAAGAAGTTATCCGGAGTTTGAATCAAAAGACCTGCGCCGTCGCCTGTGTTGACATCTGCGCCAGTTGCACCGCGGTGAAGAAGATTGCAAAGAACTTTAACGCCCTTTTTCACAATTCCGTGTTCACGGTTTCCATTCATATTGAGAACGAAGCCAACGCCGCACGCATCGTGTTCGTTCTGCGGGTTGTATAAGCCTTGAGCCTTCATATGTCTCCTATCGTCAGCGCAAAGGATCCATCTCCTTTGCGATCGTCTAGTAGAAAATTACTAGTTCAAGCGAATTGAGTAAAGGGGTTTTGAAATTTTCAAACGACAAAAATGTAGCGCTTTAACAATAATGTTACAAAAATGTCTTCTCGTTTTCGTCAATTTTCGGAGCTTTTTCGTCCCCATTTTTGGCGATTTTCGTCCATTTTAGGGAATTTTCATGCAGATTTGTCAGTTTCGCCGTAAAATTTGTCGCCTTTTCGGGAATCAAAAAAAATTTTTTTATCCTCCGAAAAAAGTCAGCATTTAGCCTTCGCGATGAATATAAGTCATAAATTCAGCGCGCGTTTTTTCGTCGGTTTTAAAGCGCCCGAGAAGTTGCGTCGTCACCATCGTAGCGCCCGGCTTCTTGACTCCGCGCATCGTCATGCACATGTGCGAAGCTTCCAAAAGAACTGCCACTCCCCGCGGATTGAGTTCGTTCTGAATGAGTTCCGCAATTTGCCGCGTCATGCGTTCTTGAATCTGCGGCATCCGCGCAAAGTATTCGACGACACGAGGAATTTTCGAAAGTCCGACAACGCAGTCGCCCGGAATATAAGCGACAAAAGCGCGCCCGGTAAACGGCAAAAAATGATGTTCGCACATACTCGCAAATTCGATATTCGGCACGACGATCATTTCGTCATACTTTTCGTGGAATCGCGTTTTGAGAATATCGGCAGGATTTTTGTCCGCATTCAAACTGGTCATCAGTTCTGCGTACATTTTTGAGACGCGCTTCGGCGTATCCAAAAGGCCTTCGCGATGGATGTCTTCGCCCATGCCTTCGAGAATCATGCGGAAGCCATCTTCCATTTTTTTCAAATCCATCATTTTCACCTAATCTAAAAACAGCACAAAATGAAGCCGCTTTGATTTGCAAATTTAGAAAAATTAAAAAGCCGATGATTTGCATTTGTCACATTTCTATTTCCAATCCTAGTTTTCTTCAAAAGAAATTCTCCGATTTTTCGCATTTTTATTGCATTTATTATTTAATTTTTTTTGCATTTCTTTTCCGCTACAAAAAGCAAACTCGAAAAGCATTACAAAAAATTGATTGCAATATTTTATTTTGGGACAGTTGTTATTTTGCTGAATACAAAATGTTAAATGCAATTCTAAAAAAATCTATTTTGAAAAATGTCTTTTTTTGGAATCCGCTTACGCGTTGGAGCAATCAACCCAAACAAATTCAAAAAGCGCTATCTCAATTAAAGAAAAATCATTTTCATTTTTTCACTTTTGACTTTCATGACAGTGAATTTTATCAAATTCAATTAGTCAAAAATGTAAATCGAAAACCTGAAATAAAAAAATTTTCAATCAAACAAGATTTTTACTTTGTCGGGAAAAATAAAGGGCGAAAAGACTTACTTCAATCCATTCAAGCAAAACTTTCTGCGATGAATTTTTCAACAAAATTTTTCATTATCGAAAATAAAGAATCTCAAATTTCACCTTACGACAACATTTTATATTCCGCCGAATCCAAATGCATTTTAGATTTAGTAAGTGAAAATCAAACCGGGCTTTCTCTGCGTCCTTTCGATGCTTTATTTTTGAAGAAAAAACTGGTTACCAACAACGAATACATCAAGCATTTTGATTTTTACAATCCCGCAAATATTTATATCATTCACGATAATAAATTAGACCATTTAAAAGATTTTATGCAAGTGCCTTATCAAGAAATTCCTGAAAATATTGTAAATCAATACGAAATAAATCAATGGATAGAAAATTATTTTCTTTAACTCTTAAAAAATTAAATCATCATGAATTCTATTCATTCGGACCAAAAGTTTTTAATGAGGAGTACACTGTTTACCTTTTTAGGGACAGCGCTCAAAGTTATCGCTCCCGTTTTAACGATTGTCATCGCACGCACTTTCGGAAAAGAAATTTTTGGCGTTTACGTTTCGACGCAGCTTTTGATTTTAACGCTTTGCCGCGTTTCGATTCTTGGACTCGACAAGGGCTTGCATCGCTATTTGCCGCAAAACATCGTTTGCCACCGAACGCCGCACGAAGGGATTCTTTCGTCTTTACGATTAACCCTCTTATTCGCATTGATTATCTCTGTTGTCATTTGGGTCGGTTCCTTTTTCGGACTGCAAAGCGTTTCAAAAGGACTTGCGATGCTTTCTTCGACCGAAATTTCCATTTACGCGCTTTCGATTATCCCTTATGTGGCTCTCTTGCTTTTTGCAGGCGCTTCCGAAGGAAATCGTCATCCACAGTATAAAATTTTCATTAACGATTTTGCGGTCACAACGCTTGCTCCGCTCATCGCCCTTTTGCTTTATTTTATTGGGTTTACGCAAAAGCTCGCCTTACCGACTGGGCTATTTGCGGCCAACGTTTTAGGCGTTTTCGTTTACGTGTTCTTAATGAACAGGCAATTTCCACAACTGCGCTGGTTTGCCAAAGAAAAAATGCCCAAGGAACTTTTGGACTTTTCGTTGCCGCTCGGATTTTCGGAAATCGTATCGGCGTTTTTAACGCGCGTTGACTTGTGGATGGTCCTTGCGTTAATCGGCTCCGAAGCCGCAGGAATTTATGCGGTGATGATCACGATTTCTAACGGTCTAAAAACAATTCGGCAAAGCTACAACCCGATTTTACAGCCCGTTGTCGCAGGCATGTCTAAGGAACGCTTAACAACCGATTTAAAGCCCGTATTTTCTTACTGCGTATCGATGGTAACCTTGATTCAATTAACGATTGGATTTTTCATCGTCCTGTTTCCGGAGCAGACCATGATGATTGCAGGGAAATCGTTTATCACCAAGGAGAATCCTGTTGCGGTCCTTGGAATTTTGATGATTGGAAATTTAATCAACGGAATGTTCGGGCTTTCAGGCTCAGTCATTAACGGACTCGGAAAGAGTAAATTCATGTTTATGATGAATGTATTTTCCCTTGTTTTCGCCCTTGTGCTAAACAAGCTCTTGATTCCTTTATTCGGAATTGCCGGAGCCGCGATTTCATCGATGTCCTACCAAATCATGCAATGCATTTGGATGAACTTGTACCTTTATAAAATGGGTTACTGGCCGTATAAATTCAATTTGACGATCCAGGGATTTTGGATTATATCGTTAACAGTTCTATACGCACTTTTAAACTACAGCTTGGATCTGTCGCTTGGCATCAAAGCAGCAATTTATGGAATTGTCCTATTGCTAATTGCAAGCACTTTTGTGATCCAGGGGCTTGCAGGCGAAATGGCAAAAAGAATTTTTAAAATGAAAATTTAACTGCAAAGCGATGCAAAATTATCAATCATTGCACGACGACATTACAAATTCATCACCAAAATACGCGAATTTCTTTTGTGATTATAATGATCGCGTTTTGTTTTTGGCAATTCTTCCAATGTGCCGTCTTTAAATCCGAGTTGATAAAACCAATCGAGGGCTTGTGTCGTGAGAAGGAAAACCATCCGATAACCGCGCATTTTTGCCGTAGCAACCAAGTGCCGTACAATCGCTGCGCCCACTCCTGATTTGCGATAGTTTGCTGCGACAGCAATGGCAGCGACTTCTGCGGTGTTATCTTCGAAGGCGTGCAATGCACCGCAACCGTGAATCACATTATCAATTGCATAAACGACATAGTCCGGCAATTTTTCGGAAATCGATTCTTGCGTTCGCGGAATCAAGAAGCCCTTCGCAATATAATCTTGCATAATCCGCAAAATATCGGGAATGTCGTCTGTCGTCGCAGGGCGAATACTCGAATATTGGTTTGCGTAAACCATCGTTCCATCACCGCGGCTCGAGAAGACTTCTTGCAGAACACTTCCCTGCGTTTCACCGCTGATTAAATGCACACGTTTTGCGCCCGCTTTGCAAGCGCTAATCGCATTTTTCAAATAATCAATTTGCGCAAAATTTAATTTGTCCGGATTCAAATCCAAAATTTCTTGCGCTTGTTCAATATCTAACGCCGAGATGACTCCGTTATCGGTCACATCCAAATATTTCGTTTGTGCGCCCGTATGCAAACCTTCGGCGCGGATGCCGTTTTCGCTGCCGATGAAGAAGAGTTTTCCCACCGTCAAATATTTGCACAATTCCATGGAGAGTTCTGTACTCGAAATATTATACGCATGACCGATTTTATTCCAACCGATCGGCGGAATAATGGGAATGTAATCTTCGGAAAGCAAATGTTCGAGAATATTTTTTTCAATGCGTTCAATGCGACCGGTCCGCATATAATCCACGCCATCGATAATTCCCATGCTGCGCGCCGCAACCCAGTTTCCTTGCATGCCGTGGCAACCGCCCGCTGTCAAATGACTCATGATGCGCTGCGCTGCGCCGAGAGAAGCTTGTTCAATTAAAGGCAACGCTTCTTCTGTCGTCAAGCGAACTCCGCTTTCAAAATCCGAATCGATTTCCCACGCTTTCAGCTGGCGATCGATGCTATTGCGAGTTCCCGGAACGATTAAAATTTTGACACCGATTTTATGCAAAAGCGTAATGTCGCGAATCAAAACAGGAAACAGCGGATGATCCATCAAGCTGTCTTCAATTTTCAGAATAAACAGTTGCCCTTTGAATCGGGTAATGTAACCGAAAACTTCGCGGATAAATCCAGCGACTTCAATATTTTGCACATTCAAGTGATCAAAACCGTTGTTCATAGCCCCAATTATAACAATTCAACAAGAAGAATGCAAAGTGAATTTCTTTTCTTGCCGAAGCATTCTCATCGAATTGAAAATGGCGAGCACCGTTACACCGACATCGCCAAAAACCGCGAGCCACATATTTGCAAAACCGCATGCGCCGAGAAGAAGAATAATTCCTTTTACCGAAAGCGCAAAGACGACATTTTCGGTAACAATTTTTTGTGTCCGCTTTGCAATGGAAATCGTCTGCGGAATTTTTCGCACATCGTCATCCATGAGAACAATATCTGCCGCTTCCATCGCAGCATCACTTCCGAAAGCCCCCATCGCAAATCCGACATCGGCCCGCATTAAAACCGGCGCATCGTTAATGCCATCGCCCACAAATCCAATGCGATTTTTTGCCGTTGAATTTTGCAATAAATTTTCCATTTTCGAAACTTTATCAGCAGGCAAAAGTTCTGCAAAATACGAATTGATTTTTAATGTTTGCGCTACATTTTCTGCCACCGAAAGCGAATCGCCCGTGAGCATCACCGTATTTTCTACGCCGACATTTTTCAAATTTTGCATCGCCGAAATTGCGCCCTCTTTAAGCGAATCCGAGATGACTAAACTCCCGACAAATTTTCCGTCAAACGCAACGTAAACAATCGTTCCAACGCTTTTTATTTTTTGCACTTCGATTTGATTTTTTTGCAAAAGCAAAGCACTTCCGAGAAGCAATTCTTTGTTATCGACGATTGCACGAATTCCTTCGCCCGCAATTTCTGCCGTCTTTTGGACGCGAAGCGCCGCGGGCTTTTTCCCGTATGCTTTGAGAATTGACTTCGCAATCGGATGCGTTGAAAATGATTCGCCGAGTGCAGCAAGTTCTAATAAATTTTCCGCTGAAAAATTTTTCGCCGGATGCATTTCATTCACCCGAAATTCGCCTTTGGTTAACGTTCCCGTTTTATCGAAAACGAGAGTTTTCAACTGCGCAGCCATTTCCAAACTATTCGCACCTTTTACCAAAACGCCGATTCGCGACGCCGCACCGATGCCTCCAAAAAATCCGAGCGGAACAGAAATTACAAGAGCGCACGGACACGAAACGATTAAGAATGTACAAGCCCGCAAAATCCAATCATAAAATACTTCGCGCGAAGCGCCTAAAAAAATCGGCGGAATCACGGCTAACAAAACAGCGGCAACGGTAACAATCGGCGTATAATAACGAGCAAATCGCGTGATGAATTTTTCCATCTTCGCTTTTTTCTCGCTCGCATTTTCAACGAGTTCCAAAATTTTTGCAACCGTTGAATCATCGTAAACTTTCGTCGTCCGCACTCGCAAAATTCCTTCGCCGTTAATGCAGCCGCTCACCACAAAATTTCCTGCCACAATTTTTCGCGGAACCGATTCTCCCGTTAATGCAGCAGTATCTACAAAAGATTCTCCACTCAGCACTTCTCCATCGAGAGGAATTTTTTCGCCCGCACGAATCACAATCGTGCTCCCAATTTCAACTTCTTCGGGATCGACCGTTTTTATTTCGCCGTTAATTTCCACATTAGCAAAGTCCGGCGCAATCGACATCAGTTGCGCAATAGAAGCCCGCGATTTTCCCACCGCAACGCTTTGAAAAAGTTCCCCGACTTGATAAAAAATCATCACCGCAGCGCCTTCGGGATATTCCCCGACAAAGAACGCTGCAAGAGTTGCAATCGCCATCAAAAAATTTTCATCAAAAACATTTCCGTTGCGAATATTTTTTAACGCAATCCAAAGAATATCATAGCCCGCAACGCCGTAAGGAATTGCAAAAAGAATTGCCAAAATCCATTGTGGAATTTCAAGACATCGAGAAAGAATCATCAGCGATACTAAGAAAATTAAACTGATAAAAATCCGCATTCGCATTTTCTTTTGCTTCGCCGACATCATCGTCTCCGTTTCTACGCAAAAATTTGACAATCCGGTTCCACTTTTTTGCAAGTCGCAATCGCTTTTTGCAAAATTTCATCGAAACATTTTTCGTCTGCTTCAATTGTGATTTTTTGCAAAAGGAAATTGACGGATGCATTCAAAACGCCTGGAATTTTTTGAATTTCCGCTTCCATTTTTGCAGCGCAATTTGCGCAATCAATTTCTGCAATCAATTTCTTTTTCATTGTAACCTCTACTTTTCTTCGATGTGTTCTGTTCCCACGCTGATAATCGTGCGCACATGTTCATCGGCTAAATAGTAAACCATCATTTTCCCAACGCGATGACTGTTGACGAGTTTCGCCGTCTTTAAAATTTTTAATTGATGCGAAACCGCTGATTGCGTCATCGTTAACGATTCCGCTAAATCGCCGACGCAAA
>SAMEA104315433__coassemble_1125_pt1 | contig 10864 bp, 13 predicted proteins | sample SAMEA104315433__metabat2_low_PE_037 | metagenome-assembled genome bin SAMEA104315433 (sample SAMEA104315433) | gut metagenome | biome: Monkey gut; feature: monkey-associated habitat; material: faeces | place: China | collected 2013 | reverse complement strand
TTTTCATCGGCAAAAAGCCAGCGAAAGAATGCATCGTGACTGCGACGAGAATTTTTATTCGTCATTTTGTTCTCCATTGGGAACGCCCCCAAAAAAGCGGATACGGACAATTTTCCCTATCTAAGAGTATAGACGCTTTAATCAGTAAAAATGTGCAAAATTTCTCTAAAGTAAAGAAGATTTTACTTAAAATTGAAAAAAGTGGAATGCAAGATCTTAGAACTTAGAGTTTAGAGCTTAGAATTTCTAAGTTCAAAGTTCTCAGCTCTAAGTTCTCAAAATGGCGCTCCGCGCGAGGCGACAAAGTTGCGTTTAGAAAAAAACATTAAAATGAGAATGAAAATTTCTCCGGATTGAAAAATCCTATTGATTTTATATTATTTTGAAAGTATGGCAAGGATTCTCGAATGATTGACAAGGTAAATTTCAAAACCGTTTTGCAAGCTCTATCCGAGAATTACATCTCGGTGCATGTCTATGATATTAAAAATAATTTGATGGAAAGCATCAAAACCAATAGTTTTATTGAAAAGTGGTCCGAGGGATTGGATACGCTTCAGGCCAAACTTTTGAACATTATGGATCACGTCACCGCCGAAGAGTCGGTGGAACTCATTCGCAATTTTGTGAATTTTGAAACTTTATCGCAGCGCTTAAAGGGCAAAAAAAGAATCGGGCGACGAATTGATAGTCGGAGCTGCCGACTGTATGTGTAACGTCTTGCGTCCCTATGGAAAACTTTTCCGCATCGGTGGCGATGAATTTGTGGCGTTACTTCATGTGGTTCCTTCTGAACGCAAAAATTTGTGCAATCGTTTAAGAGCAGAAGTCACAAGTTGGCGCGGTAAATTTATTAAGTCGCTTTCGCTATCTTACGGCTACGTTATCGCCGACGAAAACGCTAACTACACCTTCGACGAAATGGTCCGCGAAGCCGACCGCCGCATGTATGAAAATAAATCGGAATACTACAAAAACTCAGGGCTCGATCGTCGCAGACGGTAAAATGCAAAAAAATTTCAAAATCTAATTGTCAGCGATGTATTCGATGTGATTTTCTTTTAAGAATTTATCAAAATCGCTTTGATAAATTTTGTCTTGCACAACGCGGAATTTTTCGAATTCGGTTAAGGCGTGGAGCTTGGCAATTTCCGCAGAAATTTTTCCATTGTCTTTTAAAACGTCTCTGTCCCACAAAGTTAAAAATCCGTTTAATCGAGTTTCCCAATCTTGCATCGTCATCGGAATATGGCGCTCGGCTTGCATTTCTGCCATATCTAAATAAGCCGAAACAATTCTTTCAAGTTGTTTTAATTCTTCGTCTGTCAAATAATTTTTCGCCACGACAACATCGTATTTGTGAATTTTACCCTGTGGAGCGCCTTCCCAATTGGTGAGCCCCATATTTTCTTTTTGTGCATCGGCACGATTGTAAATGACTTCAGCGGCAGTTTGGCCATGAACGCTGTAATGCAATTTGTTTTGCACTGCTTGGAAAAATCTTTTTGTCGCTTTTGCGCTCGGGTCGTAGTCTAAAGCGGTCGCATAAATGTCTGTAATTTTCTGATAGAATTTGCGCTCGGAAATTCGAATCTCGCGAATTTTTTCAAGCTGCTGTTCGAAATATTTTTTTGTTAAAACAGAACCGTCATTTTTCAATCGGTCGTCATCCATCACCCAGCCTTTAATTGTAAAATCCTTGACGATGGAATTAGCCCATTTCCGAAATTGCACCGCGCGTTCATTGTTGACTTTAAAACCTACGGCAATAATCATTTGCAAATTGTAATGATTGACGATTCTTGAAACTTGTCTTGCGCCTTCGCTTTGAACTATTCGGAAATTCCGAATAGTTGCACTTTCTGTTAATTCTTTGTCTGCGTAGATTTTTTTTACATGCTCGTTTATTGTCGGCAAACCAACATCATAAAGTGCTGCCATCATTTTTTGGGTAAGCCAAATATTTTCGTCTTCGTAGCGCATTTCAATGCTTTCGTGGCTATCGCCAGTGGAGGCAATAAATGTCAAATATTCCGCCGCTGATGAACGCACCAAACTCACTTCTTGTTTCTTTTTTGCCATGAAGACTCCTTACCGCAAATGACTTTGATAATTTATAAAAGTTTCAAAAACGAGTTCACTTAAAATTTTTACACCGCTTTTAAAGCCGTAATCGGCACAACAAAAACTCCATCGGGGCGCCTGTAAGCAGCGTTACTCAAACCGCAGATTACACATAAATTAGCAGGAGGTTTGCCACCGGGTTCTTTTTCAATTGAAGCTTTTATTTTAAGCAAATTTTCGGCAGCATCATCAATTTGATTTGCGCCAAGTTTAATTTCAAAAGCGTTCCACGAGCCATCTGGCATTTCGATCACGGAATCAATTTCGTTATTGCCGTAATCCTGATAATGAAATAATTTAGCGCCAAAGGAATTGGCATAAATATCCAAATCCCTTTCACATAAAGCTTCGAATAAAAAGCCCAATGTATTTAAATCGTTTAACAATTTATCGGGCGTTGCTCCGAGTAATGCAGCTGCTAAAGACGGGTCTGCCAAATGGCGCTTTTCGGCTTGCTTGATTCTTTGGCTGGAACGAATTTTAGAATTGAACGGAGACTGATTTTCAATTAGGAAAAGCCTTTTAAAAACATCCAAGTAATTGGCAATCGTGTCTGTGTCAATATCATCATCATCAACGGCCTTGATGTCGTTTTTTAAAATTTTATTCGTCGCTGTAGTGGATTCATTTCGAGCAAGCGATTTTAGCAAAAGCATCATTTTACTCTTGTTTCTTTTAACATCATCTATTCTTTCAATGTCATCATCAATGATTGCTTTGATGTATGCTTTGGGAATTTCCATCGCATTTTCAATAGGTAAATTTAAACTTCCTGGCCATCCACCCTTTAAAATCAACTCAATAATCGTTTTAAGCTTTACATCTCCCGTCATTTTTGCGTTGGTGTTTCCGTTGCAAATATCCAACAGAGAAACATCTCCGCTAGAATTCCCGGATTCATATAAACTCATCGGCCGCATGCGGATTTTTGTAATGCGTCCAGCCCCACTATGCAAGACACCCTTTCTCGAGGGCGTTGACGAACCAGTCAGAATAAACTGCCCTTTTTTCGCACGTTTATCGACCTCGTAGCGCACGGCATCCCAAATAGGCGGAACTTCTTGCCATTCATCAATTAATCTTGGAGACTCCCCTTCTAAAATAAGTTGCGGGTCCATTTGCGCAAGTTGTCGATTTTGAAAATTTCCTTTCGGGTCACCCAATTCAATTTTACTTTGGGAATGAAAATCAGATGTCCATGTTTTGCCGCACCATTTTGGACCTTCGACGCAGACGGCTCCAAAAGTTTCAAGAGCTGCCTGAATCTGCTTATCAACAATTCTTTTCAAATAATTTGACTTATCCATAGCCAAAATTTACAAAATCGGTCTAATTTAGTCAATCTATTCGGTTGAATTTCACTTTTTTATTCGGTCTAATTTGGAATTTCTAATCGGTATGATTTTCTCATATCATCCTGAGTGGAGTGCGGAGCACGGAACGAATGCAGTGTCATCCTGAACGGAGAACCGTAGGTTCGTAGTGAAGGATCTAGCATTCTCCTCAAATTTTTCCACCAGAATTTTCAAAAAAATCGTAAAACGACATAAAAATCAACATTTTTAACGAAAATAATAAAAACTATTGACGAATGTTATTTTTTTTTTACATATTGCTTAAAATTTTCAAAAAGGAGTATCCTATGAATTGCCCTAAACGTAAGTTGCACGAAGTTCATTCTTATCAAGAAACATTTAAGCCTGGCGAATATACGAATGCTCGTCCGAAAGTAATGAGAGAAATTTTTCAAAAGGTTAAAGAAGGGGATTCTGCCTGTGCTTGGGATGCTAATATTTTCAATGAATTTTGGGGAAATGGGAAGGTAGTTGCATCGCTCGGAAATGGAATGATTTCTAATGAAGATAAAGAAGAAGTTCAAAAACATTGGGATGATTCTGGGCTTAAAGATGCTTTGCACCTTTTGACATTAGAGCCTGAAAAGCTTCAATGGGATGTTTATGAGAAAATAGATGAAATTTTACAGAAATTAACAACAAAACACTACATTTTGGCGACCGTTCGGTTAATCGCTACTTTGCAGCCGCGATTATTTTCCATGACAGTGAATCCCAAATCACTCGACGACATTGTTGCAAACTTCAAGCAAGATGGAATTGATTTTGATTACGAAGGGTATGAACGAGTTTCTTCAAAAGATGAAGTGCTGGAAACTTTGCGTCGAAGCCATCTTATCCAAACTTTTTTAATCCAAGAGTATCAAGATGATTTCATCTATGATTTAGGTGATGTTACGGGTGCTTTGGCAAATTTAAATAAAAATTAACAGAAGGGATAAACTATGAAAACTTTTAACTTACTCTATACGTTTTGTGCTGCAGCAGCGCTCTCTTTTACCGCTTGCGATGATTCGAGCGAATATGGCTCATGCAGCGTAAAAGGGGAGGACGAAATTTATTTAGGCCAATCTGGCATTTCATGGGTTGCTGAGTGGACTGGCCCTTATGAGTTGAATCCTAAAGTAAGCTTGACTTGGTATATCAATGGTGAAGAATACGACAATAATCGTTTAAAAATTAAAATTTACCCTAAAGAATCAGGAACATATAAAGCAAAATTAAAAATTGGGGGTGATATAACAATTAAGTGTGAAGATAAAATTAAAGTAAAAGAACCTCCTAAATTAAAGATTGAAACAGAAAAGAAGGCTGTTGATTTAGGGCTCCCCAGTGGCACCAAATGGGCTAATATGAATGTTGGCGCAAAAGATAATTCTGCTTTTGGAGATCACTTTGCATGGGGCTCAGTCAAACCAGAAAATGGACCTGGAAAAATTAATATGGATATTTCGGGTAATGTAGAATATGACGCAGCCATGGCAAATTGGGGTGACAAATGGAAAATGCCGACGGAAAATCAGTTTAAAGAGTTAGGTTCAAATTGTACCTGGATTCGGAAAACATTCAATGATATTGATGGCTATCAGGTTATTGGGCCAAACGGTAAATCAATATTTCTTCCAGCTGCTGGCAGTGGTAAAGATGGTTGTGGAGAAAACTTCTGTGGATTATTGATTGGATATTATTGGAGCTCCACTCCTGCGAGGTATGTTGGTAACAATGCCCTTAAAGTGTATGTTAACTCGGATAAACCCAATGCGAAATACGACAGCGAACGGGCTAGCTATCTATGGTTGGGGACTACCGAAGGATTCCCAAACGCTTTTGGTGCAGACTATCACAAATATCAAAAATCTGTGCGCCCAGTTTTAGCGGAATAGAGATGCTTATTTAAAACTAAGGAATTTAAAAAATGAAAAATATTAGAATGACGTTTTTGACTTTTGTTCTCATGGCGATGAGTATGCTGACTGCTTGTAATAATGGTCTTGAAGCGGTTGATTTAGGACTGCCTAGTGGTACCAAGTGGGCAAGTGTGAATGTAGGGGCAAAATCGCCCGCTGATTATGGGGATTATTTTGCTTGGGGTGAGACGACGCCTAAACGCGAATACTACCAAGAGAATAGTTCAACCTATGGTAAGCAGGAACTAAATTCCAGCGTGTCCGGAAATCCAAAATATGATGCTGCCACTGCCAATTGGGGCAATCAGTGGAAACTGCCAACGGAAAAGCAGATGGTGGAACTGATGAAAAAATGTAAATGGAAACGGACTACACAAAAAAATAGCGAAGGCAAAATGGTAAAAGGCTATAAAGTAACAGGGCGAAATGGCAATAGTATTTTTCTTCCTGCGGCAGGGTACTATGACGGATCTGATCTGCTCGGCAATGGCAGTAAAGGATATTATTGGAGTTCTACTCCTGTTGAAGGTTTCAGCACTGGTGCCTACTTTCTTGATTTTGATTCAGAGGAACGAAATGTGACTGGCATTGATCGTCTCCATAGCCGTCCTAGAGGTCAGTCTATCCGCCCTGTCTTAGCTGAATAGCGATGTGCATTTGGAAAAACTATGGAATTAAATTGCGTTAGCAAATTGAATTCACGTTTAAAAGGAGATATTTTATGAATTTATCAAAAATAAAATCTTTGGTCTTTGCCACATTGATGGTGGCGTTTATGTTTTCTGTGTGTGGTTGTGCGCTATTATTTGGCAGCACGAAACCTCCTGAAAATTTGGAAGCTGTCGATTTAGGTCTCCCTAGTGGCACCAAGTGGTCAAATGTTAATTTTGGGACTGACGGGCCTTTTGGTGCTGGTTTTTATTACCAACCCTATCAGCGTAGTGCAGAGGAATTTTCGGGAAATGAAAAATTTGACATTGTCGCAAGGGAATGGGGCAATGGTTGGCGGATACCCACTGCGGAGCAAGTGCGAGAGCTGATTGATAATTGCCAATGGGAATGGTCGAGAAATAGGGTAACAGGAAAAGGGTATTATACGGTAACTGGTAAAAACGGGAATTCTATTATTTTACCTGGGACGGGCAATAGCTACCATGGTCGTGTAATTAACACAGATGAGAAAGGTTTCTTTATAGAGGACGGGCATTACTGGACTGCAACCCCCTATAATGACACTGCTATTGTCAATTTACACATTGACTCAAGAGGTTATAGCTTGGTCTATTCCGATGACCGAGAAGTCGGTTTTCCGATACGTCCGGTTTATGTTCCAAATGTTCAAAATTTTAATAAAGATGATAATGAAAATGAAATTGGTAGTCGCAATAAATAGTCAATGTGGAGAAACGCTTTGTAGAAAAAGCCCTCTTCTTTAATCGCATCTTTGTTTGTTGTTTAATGTTCATTCCTTTTATTTGTCGCGGGCTTAAATGCCCGCGACTTTTTACTTGAAAAGCTAGATCCGTTCGCTACGCCTACGGCTTCGCTCAGGATGACACATAAACAATGCCCGAGAAATCGTTAGTTTTATCAAACCTCTTCAAGCGATTTTTCGTTGAGCAAAAAATCAAAGACATTCAACTTTTTATAGCCGTTTTCTAATTGAGTAAAGGGGTCGTTATCCATAGTGATAACGATTTTTTTGTAGCCGTCATTCAAGTTTTTAAACGAAGATAATTCTTGTTCCATTTTTCCTTCGCCCATAAGCGTGTATGCGACTTGAATGTACATTAAATTGCCGCCGGATTCATTTACGATAAAGTCAATTTCTTTTTCGTTATTTTTCCCAATATCAACAGAATAGCCTCGCTTGATAAGTTCTAGATAAACTAGATTTTCTAAAGAATGCGTAAGCTCAATTTGTCTGAAATTGAGTCGTTCGTTTCGAAGTCCCAAGTCTGAAATGTAATACTTGTTAAGCGTCTTTAAAAACGCTTTCCCTTTGACATCGTAGCGGTTGACCTTGTAAAATAAAAATGAATCACAAAGGTGGTTTAAGTAATTGCCAATAGCTTCAACCGATGCCGTTTTAAAACCATTTGATTTTAAAGTGTCTGAAATTTTTTTTGCACTTACATACGAACCGATGTTTGAACATAAAAATTCAATGACCGACGAAAATAAATGCTCATTTCGAATTTCGTATCGTTCGATCAAATCGCGAAATAAAACGGTCGTGTTGATGGAATTTAAATAATTGATTCTGGTTTTTGAATCTTCTAATTGGCAAACATACGGAAGTCCTCCATACAACATAAATTGCTTTAAGGCTTCGGATTTGTCAACTGCGTTTTCAGTTTTTTCTAAATAAGAAATATATTCGCTAAAGCAAAGCGGGTATACCCGAATTTCTTCGCTTCGACCGCGAAAGCGCGTGTTGATGTCTTTGGATAAAAGTTTTGCATTTGAACCAGTCAAATAAACATCGCAGTGGTCGTCAATCATTAAACCCATAGCGACATCTTCAAACTCATCGACAAGCTGAATTTCATCGAGTAAAACATAGTAGCGTTTGTCATCGACGATTTTTGCAGTAATGAACTCGTATAATTTTTGGGAATCGCGCAGTGGCTTATTCTTTTGCGTTTCTAAATCAACGCAAATAATATGGTCTTTAGAAATTCCACTTTTTAGCAAATGCTGATAAAACAACTTAAAAACAAGCATTGATTTTCCGGAACGGCGAATTCCGGTAATGACTTTGACTACCGGATGATTCATCGCAGAAATCAGCTTTTCTAAATAAAAATTGCGCTCGATTAAGAATTTATTCATGTAACAAAATTTAACCGAAAAAGTCTGAAAAATCAATAGTTTTTTAGTTAGGTTTTTAAAATTCCTTAAAAATTGGCGTTTTTAGCGAAATTTAGTCATATTTCATAACCGAAAAAGTCCAAAAAATCGAAAGTTTTTCGGTTAGAAATTTCGCTGTGATTTTTATTCTATCATCGACTTTACCGCATACAAAGGCCTGTTTGTTAAAAATTCTTGTTCCCTGTATTTGGAAAGCGAAATTCTTATGCCGTGAAGTTTAGGGTATTTTTGAACAAAGGCTTTCAAACTTTTGGCTTGTAAATTTTCTGCAGACCAATAAAAAATATCTAAATCAGGAATCATTCTCAATTGTTGAAAGACGTATTGCTCCGTCAAGGCGCCTTTGAACTGCGAAAATAATTCGTTGTCGTTTAACAAAACGTTCGATGAAATTTTGCACATGGCGCACAAAAGTCCAATATCGTTTACAAAAATTTTAAATGCGGACTTTTCTTATTATTTGCTCAAATTTTAAAAGTCGTCCTTAAAAATGTAAATGGTGTTGCTTCAAAAAAAAACATTTTACCAAAAACCTAGACAAAGCGTTTTTTTTCTTATATTCCTATGCAAAATAATAACGTCGGAGTGTAAGAATGATGAAAAGTGAGAAAAACATGAACAATGTGATGAGACGAATGTTGTTTCAGACTTTATTGATTTTCCTTTTGCTTGTTTCAAGTGCTTTTTGCAGTGAAAATGGAAATGATTCAACATCTGCAAAATCTTTGAACGAAGCAAAATATGATGGTGACGGTTTTACTTTGTATCCATCACAATTTGTAGTTCATACAAAAAAAGGCGATTTTTCTTTTTCTGTTCCCGTGAATGTTGATCAAGAAACTTTAAATCATTTAATTCAGGTTTTAAATCGCGCAGAAAAAACACAAACAACGGACTGGCCAACAATTCAACAAAAAATAATCCTTTGTAGAGAAGCTGCTTGCGATGATGCTTTGCTTCTTGATGTTAGAGAAAATGATTCACTTTTGGTGAATGCAAATATTGGTGGTGAAGTTTTTAACTTGGTCACCTATTTTCCAGAAGCTAGTTTAATGAGTATTCTTGCGTTGCTTCTTGTTTCCACTTCTTCGATATGGGTGGTTTTACTAGTCGGCATTATCGGTTTCTTTATCAGTTACAAGAAAAGAGCGAAGCGATTAAAAAAAGAAATTCCTGTTTATTCTGCTGCCAATGAAGAAGTAGAATCTCACGAAGAAAATGCGTGTGATATAACAGATGATTCGAAAAGAGAATCGTTTATGTGGTCGGCATTTTTTGGCGGTGCTCTTATCAGTTATTTCGTGCATCGTTCTGAAATAAGGCGCTCAGGAAAAAGCTTTTTTTGGGTTGTTTTCTGGAAATGTTTTATCCCCACTCTTATAGTTAGGGGGATAGATAATCGTATTGCGAATGCTATGGATAAACTTACTATGAATATGGCAGAAAATATCAGTACCCTTTGCTTTCTTTGTATTTTTGAAACCTTAATGTTTATTGCATATAGTTTGTTTATAGCTCATGTTGCGGCAAGTCGTTTTGAAGAAATTCGCCCGAATTATAATCTAGATGATTATAATCGAAATGAAATTAAAGGCGTGATTATTGGCGTAATTTATTCGCTTATTATCAGCGCAGTTTTCTTTATGTTTTAATTCGGGGCGTTGCGGGGTGTCCCCGCAGAGGGGGTAGCGGAATCACTAAAAATATTTGGCGAAGTTAATTTGTTTGAATTTTTTAGTGATGCAGCGAGGGGGAGGCTTCCCCCCTTTTTATGTAATGAAGGTTATTATTTGGGAGGTGGTTTGCTATTATTGAACACAATAGGTTATATTTTATATAAAAAGGAGTAATTTTATGAGTCAAGCAACATTTAGTATTCGGATGGATGAAAAATTAAAGCGTCAATTTGATAAGTTGTGTGAAAATTTTGGAATGAATGCGACGACGGCTTTTAATGTGTTTGCAAGAGCTGTTGTTCGTGAAAGAAAAATTCCATTTGAAATTCAAGCCGAAAGTTCGTATAACGTAAAAGCAAAAGGAAGTCGAGCTTTTATGGCTTTGAGAGAAGACGCTGAAGAATATGGTGTGCAAGATTTGAGTTTAAAAGAAATCAATCGAGAAATTAAAAATTCGCGGAAAGGAAAATGATTTGTGATTTATGCAGTGATAGACACAAATGTTTTGGTTTCTGCTCTTTTGACAAGTCATGAAGATGCTGCAACTGTTCAAGTTGTAAAGAGAATTTTTTAGGGGGAAGTTGTTCCTGTTTTTAGTGATTGCATTTTGCAAGAATATAACGAAGTTTTAAGGCGAAAGAAATTTCATTTTTCAGAAAATAAAGTCGCCACATTTCTTGGTGCAATTCAAAAATTAGGCTTATTGGTAAATCCTAAACATACAAATGAAATAATTCCCGATATAAAAGATTTGCCTTTTTATGAAGTTGTTTTAGATAAGCAAGATAAAGGGGCAAAGCTTGTGACTGGAAATATTAAACATTTTCCTAAGAAGCCTTTTATTGTAACGCCGAATGAATTTTTGAAAATTTTACTTTCATAATTATTCCCGCCTAATTTAATTGTGCATTGGTCATTGTTAATTGTG
>SAMEA104315433__coassemble_1113_pt1 | contig 10902 bp, 9 predicted proteins | sample SAMEA104315433__metabat2_low_PE_037 | metagenome-assembled genome bin SAMEA104315433 (sample SAMEA104315433) | gut metagenome | biome: Monkey gut; feature: monkey-associated habitat; material: faeces | place: China | collected 2013 | reverse complement strand
CAAAATTTAATTCCGTCAAATCAGCAAGAAAAAATTTCCATCCTCAACGATATCCGAAACGAAATCGATTTGGAAATGCTCAAGCAAATTAGCCCCGCCGATTCCGAACGATTCAACCGTTTAAATGCGATGAAAATTTCGCCCGTTCTCTACCGCGATTTGCCGCAAAATCTGCGCCGCATTTTTGGGGAAAACGCAAAAGGTTCTATCGAATACGCATTTATCTTTCCCAATTTTGATCCGAACGATGGACTCGCTTGTCGCCGTTTAGCAAAAGAATTAGAGCCCTATCATTACCCGATGACGGGAACTGCTCTCGTCCGCGCCGACCTTTTAAATCGGACTCTTCCACATTTTCACAAGACAATTCTCGCGGGCATCGCAGGCGTCCTTCTTCTCACCCTCCTCTTCTACAAAAAAATTTCCTTTTCACTTCTTACAATTACGCCACCCATCATCGCTTTCTTCTGGCTTCTCGGATTATTACGCCTTTTCGATATTTCCATTTCGGCGTACAGCGCGCTCGCCTTCCCCATTTTAATCGGGATGAGCCTCGACGGTTCCATTCAACTTTGGAATTCGTATTTTGAAAATTCCACCGGAAGCATTCACTACGTTTTCCGCACCACGGGAATCACTTGTCTTTTCGCAGAATTTTTAACCCTCATCGTCCTTTGCGGACTTTTTGCTTCTTCGCATCCAGGCATTCACGAAATCGGACTCATCTCGATTCTCGGACTTTTCTGTCTTATGCTTTCTCACCTTTTCGTTTTTCCGCTTCTCGCCGGAGCCATTGATCGTCGGCGAATCCGCAGGAGAAATCTTCCATGAAAAATCTTTCTATCCGCATTCAAAATATTGCGCCATCGCTCACCGTTGCCGTGGACTCTCTCGCTAAAAAATTAAAAGCCGAAGGAAAGGACATCGTTTCTCTCGGCGCTGGCGAACCCGATTGGGATACTCCCGAAGAAATTTGCGAATCCGCAAAATCCGCAATCGATGAAAAGAAAACACGTTACACAGCACCGCAAGGAATTTTAAGCGTCCGCGAAGCGGTTGCAAAAAAATTGAAAAATGAAAACGGTTTAGATTATGCGCCGGAGCAAATCATTTTAACGAGCGGTGCAAAGCACGCGGTTTTCAATTCTCTTCTCGCGCTCATTAACCCCGGCGACGAAGTCATTATTCCAGAACCGTATTGGGTGACTTATCCCGAACTCGTGAAATTATTGGGCGGTATTCCTGTCATTGTGCACACGAAAGCCGAAGATGATTTTCAAATGAGTCCGCAAGAATTGGAAGCGGCAATTACCGCAAAAACGAAAGCGGTGATTTTAAATAATCCGACAAATCCGACGGGAACTCTTTACACGGAAAATGTTCTCGGAGAAATTGCAAAGCTCATCGTCAAACACGATTTGTATGCGGTCTCCGACGAAATTTACGAGCATTTTTCCTACAGCGAAAGTTTTCATTTTAAAAGTCTCGCCGCGTTCCCGCAAATGGCAGAGCGCACTCTCATCATCAACGGACTTTCAAAATCGCATTGCATGACCGGTTGGAGAATCGGCTACGTCGCCGCCCCGAAAGAAATCGCAAAACTCATCGCCAAAGCGCAAGGACAAACGACGCATCACCCGTCGAATATTGCGCAATACGCAGCCGAAAAAGCGCTTCAAATGCCACTCAACAATGTTTACAAAATGCGCGATGAATTTAAACGCCGCCGCGATTTTCTCTTTCAAAAAATTTCTGCGATTCCCGGAGTTTCTGCAAGACTTCCGCAAGGCGCATTTTATTTGTTCGCAAATGTGAGCGCACTTTTCGGGAAAAAATCTCCGGACGGCAAAGTGATTTCGGATTCCGTCACATTCTGCACTTATCTTCTCGAAAAAGAAGGACTCGCAATTGTGCCGGGAAGTGCATTCGGCCGCGAAGGCTATGTGCGATTCTCGTATGCTGCGTCGATGGAAACTCTCGCCGCTGCCGCAGAACGCTTCGCCAAAGGAATTGCTCAGCTGCAATAATTTATGGCTTCTACTTTTTTGGTGCAAAAAATTTCTCCGGATGAACCATTTTTCATCGGGCGCGGAAAAAATGTGAATTTTGAACTTCACGATGCTTCCGTTTCGCGCATGCATGCAAAAATTGAATTTCAAAATGGACGTTGGATTTTCACCAATTTAAGTCAAACTTCGGGAACTCTTTTCGCCGGGAAAAATATTGAACAAAAAGAAATTGAAGACGGCGATATTTTCTTGCTCGGTTTGCAACAACTTCGTTTTGCGTTAAAACAAAATGAGCTTACGCTTTCTCATGTGCGTTCTCTCGAAGATGTGCCCGCGATTCCGCTTTCCAAAGATTCTCCGATTTTCCTCGGGCGCGGTGAAGACGACGATATTCCGGGAACCATTTTGCATCCCGCTTGTCCGAAAAAATTGGCGCAAGCGACTTTGTGCGGAAAACGTTTAAAGCTCATTTTTTTACAATCGCATTTTCATCGCGTACAATTTTTAGAAAATCACGAAACCTTAAAATTGCCGTGGTGTCTTTTGGAATTTCGCGATGGCAATATTTTTCTGCATCAAAAAGACATCGGATTTTCGTTAACCGTCCACGATGTTTCCGTTCATCTTTCGAAAAAAAATATTTTAGAAGACATTCGATTTTCTTTGCCCGCCGGGAAAATTCTTTCGATTATCGGATTAAGCGGACAAGGAAAAAGCACACTCTTAGAACTTCTCGCAGGAAAAGTCAAACGCCAAAACGGTTCCATTTTTTTAGATGGCATCGATTACGAACAAACGAACATTCGCCGCGAAATCGCTTACTTACCACAAGAACCGCTTTTGCGAAATGCGCTCACGGTCATGGAGACGTTAAAACTCGCCGCCCGCATTTCTCTTCCGAAAGATTACACGAAAAAAGAAACCGAAAAACGCGCCTGCAAATTGCTTCAGTTGTTGCATATTTCTGCGTTAGCCGATAGCCGCATCGCTGTCCTTTCGGGCGGAGAACGCCGCCGCATAGCGATTGCGACGCAACTGATGAGCGCACCGGGAATTATTCTTCTCGATGAACCGCTTTCGGGTTTGGATCCGCTGAATGCGAAACGTCTTTGCGGTCATTTAAAAGAACTCGCTGCCAAAGGCCATACGGTCATTCTCACAACGCACAGTTACGAAGCGTTACAAATTTCGGATAAAGTCCTACTCATTCATCAAGGAAAAGTGGGATTTTACGGGACGCCAGAAGATGCGTTTCATTATTTCAACGCCGAAGATCCCGAAGGCATTCTCGAAACTCTTTCCGATAAAACCGCAGAAAATTGGCGCGATTCCAAATTAGAAACCGCAGTGGATTTTCCCGAATCCGCGCGCAGTTATTTTCCAAAAGTTTCACACAAAAATTTTTTCTTTTCTTTTTTCCCCGTTTTATTTCGGCAGTGGTTCCGCGACTTCGGAAAATTATTTTCTCTCATTTTGCAGCCGTTAATTATCGGCGCTTTGCTTTCGATGATTTTTTCGAATTCGTCATCGCTTTGGGTCGCAGCTTTCGCTTTGATTTTATGCGCGAACTGGTTTGCTCTTTCTCTTTCGGTGCGCGAAATCGTCCAAGAAAAAAATTTACTTTTAGACGAATTTCGCCGCGGCGCATCGCCCTTTGCCGTCATCACGACGAAGCTTATTTTCACCGCATTTTTTGCCTTTCTTGAAACCGGAATTGTCTATGCGTTCATCGCCAAAAACATCGCAGCTTTTCCGAGCATTTTATTATTCGTCATTCTTTTTTGCAGCGTTCTTCCCGCCGCTTCCGCAGGAATTTTCCTCAGCACTTTTGCGAAAAATCCGGGACAAGCAAACGCATTTCTTCCGCTCGTCATTTTACCGCAGATTGCACTTTCGGGCGCTCTCGTTCCCTTTGATCAAACTTCGAGCATTGCGCAATTTCTTTCGCATCTCATTTGGACAAGTTATAATCAGTCTGCGCTCAAAGCTCTCTTTACCGGGCTAAATCCGGAACATTTCGACATTTTCATTCCCGCGGGAATCGCTCTCTTAATTTATATTATATCCATTCTCGCTCTAAAAATCATGAAGAACGCAAAATGACAGCAGAAAAATTTCCAAGACCGTTCAACGAAAACTATGAACTTCTCGGCGTCCTCGGCAAAGGCGGTATGGGCTACGTTTACAAAGCCCTGCAAAAAAATTTAAAACGCGAAGTCGCTTTAAAAGTTCTCGACGCTTCTTCGGACAAAGAATCGATTGAAAGATTCTACATGGAAGCGCAAGCGATGAAGGAATTGGACCACCAAAATTTGGTGCAAGTTTTTGACTTCGGTCGTCAAGGAAATCAGCTTTTCATTTCGATGACATACGTCCGCGGCAGTACGCTTTCAGAACTTTTGGAGCACCGCCGCCGTTTAGATTTTGATGCGATTGAAATCATTACGAAGCAAGTTGCCCGCGGGCTTTTATATGCACACAGCAAAGGAATTGTGCACCGCGATGTGAAACCTTCGAACATCATGATTACGCACGATAACCGCGTGTATTTGATGGACTTCGGCATTTCGCACATTCAATCTGCGGAACGTCTGACTCTCACCGGCATGACGATGGGCACTCCCGAATATATGTCGCCCGAACAATGTCACGGCGACGAAGTTACCATCGGCTCGGACATTTACAGTTTAGGCGTCATCTTATTTGAAATGACTTGCGGACGCCTTCCCTTCACCGGTTCCAAGCCCATCGAAATTGCAATGAAGCACGTTCAAGAAGAACCGCCAAATCCCGAAAATTTCCGTCCCGATATGCCGAAGGGTTTAGCGAAGCTCATCTTAAAATGCTTGAAGAAAAATGTTTCGGATCGCTTCAAAAATATGCAAGAATTTTTGGATGCGCTCGACATTGTTTTTGCGCCGTTACATCCGGGTGAACAGCATCACGGACACGATACGATGAGCATTCGTAAACTCATCAAAAATCGTCCGCTGATTTCCAATAAAGTCACGGACAATGTGCGAAAATTTACCAACAAGCATGTGCTGCTTTTTGCGATTGCCCTTTTCCCGCTTTTAATCCTTTTAATTTTAGCGTTTCTCTTAACTTATAAACCGCCCAAAACTTTGCAAGAAGTTTCAAGCGTTGATATTCGCGCCGCCTACGAAGAAAAAAATGTCGAAGGCGATGGCGATTATGAACCGTCCAATTTATTCGATAAAAATTTGCGCAGCGCATGGCTTCTTCCGTTACAAGAAAATTCGCGTTCTCCCATTTTCATTCTCGATTTTAGTTCGCCGACAATCATTACACAAATCGGATTCGCTTCGGGTTTTCAAAAATCCGTTGACGATGAATTTGGCGATCGCTTTTTAGTTTTTAATAAACCGAAAACTCTTTCGCTTTTAACCCGCGAAGGATTCCGTCAAACGATTCAGCTCGAAGACATTAAAGGCGTTCAGTATCCGCAAATCAAAGCGATGGAAACGACCGAGATTCAAGTCTTTTTAGATGAAGCTTACGTTACCGATCCATCGAAAGATTTAGCGATTTCTGAAATCCGTATTCTCGGGCTTTTAGCGCAATGATCGACGCAGGGAAAAATGCGAATAAAAAGAAAGGACGCTTCGCCGAATTGCAAGCGACCGCATTTCTTTGCCGAAAAAATTGTCGCATTCTCGCCCGCAATTATCGCTATCTCAACGGCGAATTAGATATCGTCGCCCAAGCGCCCGACGGCACCATTCTTTTTGTCGAAGTAAAATCCGTTTGGAAATCCGACAAAGGGACGCCCGCAAGCCGCGTCAATTCCAAAAAGCAATTTCAAGTTTGGAAAACCGCAGTGCACTTTTTGCATTTTCACGGAGGCCTCGATCAGAAATCGCGATTTGATGTCGTCTGCGTGGACATGAGTCAAGGAACGCCGAAACTCACGCATTACGAAGACGCCTTCGTCGCAAACCAAGTCATTCCGCGTTGCTAATTTTCGCTTCCCTTTTTCGCTTTACTATTTTTTTTCTATGCGTTTAGAAGTTCATCCCTTAAATCCGCAGGCTCGTTTCGTCAAACAAGCCGCCGACATTTTAGACAAAGACGGTCTCGTTTTATACCCGACGGAATCGGGCTATGCCATCGGATGTTCCGCCGAATCTTCGCGGGCAATTCATCGCTTGTATCAGTTGAAAAAGCCGATGAAAAAATTTGTGATGGCGATTATTTTGCCCGATATTCGGAAAGCTTCGGAATACGCTCACGTGAGCAATTTCGCTTTTCAAATTATGAAGCATCGCGTGCCAGGGCCTTATACATTTATTCTCCCCGCAGATCCTTCCATCGCTCGCAAGCTCGATGTCAAACGTCCCGAAGTCGGCTTCCGGATGCCCGAGCATCCTTTTTTCAAAGAACTTTTCCGCATTTACGACAAACCGATTTTGAGCACAGCGGCAAAAATTTCGGACGATGAAGTTTTCACCGAGCCCGATGATTTGTGGAAACTTTTCGAACATAAAGTCGATATGATGATCGACTGCGGACCGATTGAAATTAAGCCGACAAATATCATCAGCCTCGTCGGCGATTCCATTGAAATTATCCGTGGCGATTTACTTCCCGAAGAATAATTTCAAATTAAAATCGCACTTCGTAAGAAAAAATCCAAGCCGCGACCCACAAGACCGCGAGAATAAATCGCGATTCGCGTTTATACGGATGCAAAAAATAAATCGGAAGAAATGTCGAAGCTAAAATAATTAACGTCGCCGGATGAAATTCTTCGCCGCGATACGAAAGCGAAAGCATTCCAAAAAATTCAATCCACATCCAAAGTAAAGATGCGAGAATTCCAAAAAGGCGTCGCCGCATTTCTAAAAATAATGAGGAAATGCAAAGGGTTAATGCGAGCATTCGAAAGGGTAAAATTTCATATTGCGGATAAGTGGGCGAAGCGACAAAGTAAATAAAAAACTCCGCCGCCAAAAGCACCATCGCAATCGAAGCACCGCGTAATTCTAACGGCAATTTTCCGCGGAATAAAAAGGGCGCAGGAATCATCGCAAAAAGAGCGGCGAGCATATACGAAAAAGAACTCATTTTGCCTCCGCATTTTTTTCAGCTAATTTTTTCAAATGCATGACGAGCGCATTTGCTTCGGATTCCGAAACGCGTCCGCGAAAAGCTTGCATATAATTTCGGCCGTTTAAAATGACTTGCGAAAGCGAATCGACGCCGAGAGAATCGATTCGTTCGCGCGAAAGTTTTTGCGGTAACGGATAATATTCGCGAACAAATTTTTTGTTGAACTTTCCATCTTTTCCGTGGCAAGAAGCGCAGCGTGCGTTGAATAATTTTTCGGCTTCGCGTTCGCTGCGCACCGTCTGCGTTTTTTCGGCTTTCACTTGAATGTAATCTTCGTCATATGCGGTTTCATGCCCGCGGTAAATCCATGCACTAGCCGAAACGAGAGCGCAAAAAATAGCGATAAAAGAAACGATAACTTTTGACTTGGAAAAAATTTTCCACGCTGCGATTCCAGATAAACTCACTATAGCGACAAGCGCTGCAATCGGAAGCAAAAACGGTACGATGCGAAGAATTGGAAATGCCGAAGCATTACAGATAAAGTAAGTTGCAAATCCTGCGGCGCAGAAAACGCCGAGAAGAATCGAAAAGAAAAACGGTCGTTTTGCAAATAAATTTTTCGGCAATTCTTCTGCCGATTCTTCGTCCAATGCTTTGGCAAAAAATTTCTGCGTAAAAATTCGGAGGAGCGCAAATAAAACGCAAAAAAGTCCGATGCCAAATGATAAAAGTCCGATGTCCACCCAAGTCCAATCGAGCGGATTTTTTTGCACCAAAAGAATGCGTTCCCACCAAAGAGAAATGATGACGGCAAGCGCCGCCGACGCCCGCACCATCGAGCGTTCCCGCAACGAAGGAATCCAAAGCAACTGCGGAATTAAAAATCCGAAAACGAGAATTTCTGGATGCCAAATATTTTTTGTTAACGCTTCCCAAATCCAAAAAGAAAGCATCGCCCACGAAAAAGTGATGAGCAAACTTTCGATGCGACGAACGCGGCGTTTCAAAAGTTCTAATAAAATTTGCACCAGCGCAATTCCCGAGAAAAGCGCGCCGCTAATAAAATAAAGCGGAAAATATGCGCCTTGCCATTCGGGGACAAATGTCACCGCAAAATCGAGAGAGACAATCGTATGCACCCAAAGCACAAGCGGAAAAAGTATCCACGCCATCGGTCTTCGAAAACTTTCGAGAGTTGAAAATTTCGTTTTCAAAAGATGCAACAAAAGAAAAAGAGTCGAAGCCGTCGTGTAAGCGAGGATGGCGACAAAATCCCACGTGAGCGGAGATTCGGGATTGATTAAAAATGTGCGCACATTGCCAAAGGGAATCATCGCATCAAAGCGACTCGGAATTCCCAAATGAATCAGCGGGAAAGTGCCCGCGATAACGAGAGATGCTAAGGTGGAAAATTCTGCGATTAACGCAATGCGATGCTGAAAGCGTGCGCCCAATACGAGAAGAATCGCCGAGAAAAAAGTTCCCGCATGCGCAAGTCCAATCCAAAAGACAAAATTAGAAATCGGCGTTCCCCAAAATTCTTTTTGCGAAATCGCCCAAGACGCAGGCCCGAGCGCAAGCGCAAAATCCACAGCGATGAGTCCCGGAATCAAAAGGATAATTCCAAAAATCAACAAATACCGATTCATAGTTTCCCCAAAAGATAAACGACAGCGGGCGAAAAATCCGCAATCGCTTTCGGCGCATACAGAATTCGTCCACGCGTTGCACGCACGAGTTCCGAATCTGCATCCAACCAATTTCCGCAAATAATCGCTCGATTCGGACACGCTTCTGCACAAGCGGTTTTAACTCCAGAACCGTCCCAATTTTCGCCCCAAGTTTTCGCACGAATTCTCGCATTTTGTAAACGCTGAATGCAAAGCGAACATTTTTCCATCACGCCTTGCGGACGTAACGGAACTTCGGCATTGAATTTATAAGCGAATCCATTTTCTTCGGCGCTTGTATAATTGAATTTTCGCGCGTGCAATGGACAATTCGCCCCGCAGAAACGCGTCCCAATGCAACGCGGATAAACCATTGCCGAAAATCCGTCTGGGCTTGCAACGGCAGCTCCCGTCGGGCAAACTTTTTCACACGGCGCATCGCCACAATGCGCACACATCACAGGAATATCGCCGCGCATTTCAAGCCAATGCATAAAGCGTCCGCGCTTCGATTCGTCTTCGTTTACCCGCGGCACATTATTTTCAACCATGCAAGCGAGCGCACATTTTCCGCAGCCATTGTATTTCTCCAAATCAATCGCCATGCCAAATCGCACATCGGCATGCGGAAATTTGGGATGCGCTCCCGGCCGCGAGATGCGCACTAAATTTTCATTCGTCGGCGTATTCTTGCTGGCGATTGCGATTTCTTCTTCGAAAAGTTTTAAATCGGGCTTGACCGAAACGCGGTGAAAATTTTCGGGAATCGGACGCATGCGTCGGCAGCTTACGAGCGAAAAAAGCGCAGACATTCCCGCCATCAATTTGAGAAAAGTCGCCCGCGAAATTTTCATCGATGACACCTCGCACAATCCGTGGAAGCTTTGGGAAATCCGCGATTTCCGCGATGACAATCCATACAATCTTCCATCCGAACAATCGGACGCTTTCCCGCGTTAATTTCTTTTGCAGAACCGTGACACGTTTCGCAAGTTACTCCTGCTTTCGTATGTAATCCATGCGGGAAAATCACATTCGCCGGCAAAAGACTTGTAAAACGAAACGGAAAATCCGAGGCATTTTTGAGCGCTTCTTGCAATTTTTCATCTTCTGCGGTGCCGGTGAGCGGCAAATTATGACAATCCATACAGTCCGATTTCGCAGGCATTAACGCGCGCATTCCCGTTTCTGCTCCCCCATGACACTTGGCGCAATCGACTCCGATATTTTCGCCGTGTTTTTCGTGGTCAAATGAAATCGCCGAAGGCACATGCAACGATTCAGGATAAACCAAAAGATCCCACAGAAGAAGCCCCGTTCCGCCGACGAGAATGAGGCAAAGCAGATATTTAACTTTTCGTTTCAATTTGTAAAAAAATAAAAATCCAAAACCAAAAGCCGAAAACTTTCTATCTTTTTAGCGCTTAAATTCCAATCAAGGAAGTTCACTTTATGAAACGTACACACAACTGCGGCGAACTCCGCAAAGAAGACATCGGTAAAACCGTTTCTCTCGCAGGCTGGGTTGACCGCCGTCGCGATTTGGGCGGCGTTATTTTCGTCGATCTCCGCGACAAATACGGAAAAACTCAGGTCGTCTTCAATCCGGAACGCAACGCCGAAGTTCACAAACTGGCAGATAACCTCCGCAATGAATTCGTCATTTACATTACCGGTGAAGTCCAGGCTCGTCCCGAAGGCATGGAAAACGATAAGCTCGCCACTGGTGCTGTTGACGTCAAAGTGGACAAGCTCGAAATTTTGAACGAAGCACAAACTTCGCCGATTGAAATCAACAACGCCAAAGAAGAAAGCAAAGAAAACGATGACTTCCGTTTGAAGTATCGCTACTTGGACTTGCGCCGTCCGTGGATTCAGAAAAATCTTTTGCTCAAGAGCCGTTTCCTCAAAGCGGTTTATGATTTCTTCTACGCAAACGGTTTTGAAAATATCGAAACGCCGGTGCTTTGCAAATCGACGCCGGAAGGTGCCCGCGACTATCTCGTCCCGTCGCGCGTGAACCCGGGCGAATTTTACGCTCTTCCGCAATCTCCGCAACAATACAAGCAGTTGTTGATGATTGCAGGCTTTGACCGCTACTTCCAAATTGCGAAGTGCTTCCGCGATGAAGACCTCCGCGCAGACCG
>SAMEA104315433__coassemble_1112_pt1 | contig 10914 bp, 13 predicted proteins | sample SAMEA104315433__metabat2_low_PE_037 | metagenome-assembled genome bin SAMEA104315433 (sample SAMEA104315433) | gut metagenome | biome: Monkey gut; feature: monkey-associated habitat; material: faeces | place: China | collected 2013 | reverse complement strand
CCTTTTTTTGTTAGATTTCAGGTTGAATTAAAAAGTTTTACCGGACACTAATATATATTTTTCAAATATCTCAGATTCAAATGCTACTTCAAAATCGGAAACTGCTTCAGCAGAAACACGGTGCAAAGATGAAGTAGGAAGACCTAAAGCCTCAGCATGTCGCAAAGCGTTGAGATCAAAAGGCTTTAATGTTGATAAGTATGTCAAATGGAGCGGAGCGGATAATGGTACAAATGCTGCGGTTTGCACGGCTACAGATGCTGATGGAGTACTGTATGCATTTAATGTCGTCTTTGATGAAAAATGTAACGGCGTTTCCGTAGAACTTGCAAATTATTGATAGATTAAAAATAAAAATGAGTCTGGTGTAAACAGACTCATTTAAAAAATGAACCCCGGTGAAAATCACCAGGGTTGCGGTTAGTGTGAATTGGGAGTGCGATTATTTTTCGTCCATCCACCAAGAGCCGGCGTCTTCGTCTTCTCGGGTAAAAGTTGTCGAGAAATCTCGATCCCATGTGTATTCTTCTGTATCGAGCGCACGCTCTGCCCAGAAGTTTGTTCTTTTATCGTTCATTGTTATCTCCTTGCTGAGGTTGTCTTCCCAGCGATTTTGTCTATTATCTGAAGTAGACGCCTATATTATACATAAAATTTTCGAAAAAGCAAAGTGGCTTGTGTAAAATTGACGTGAAATCGGCATAAACAATTCTAATTTTACAGTATATGGATAAGAATGCAGAAAAAATTGTGATGATCGGCGATAGAATTTTGCTCAAACCGTTAGAAGCTGCGTCCAAAACGGGCAGCGGTTTGTATTTGCCGCCAGGCGTCCGCGAAAAAGATGCGGTGCACACGGGAATCGTGGTAAAGGTCGGTCCCGGTTATCCGATTCCATCGACAGAACCCGATGCGTTTTTGAAAGAAGCCGAAAGCCCGATAAATTATGTTCCTCTGCAAGTGGAAGAAGGCGACCAAGCGCTCTATTTGCACGGCAATGCTTTTGAAATTGAAATCAACGGAGAACGTTACGAAGTCGTCGGACAAAATGCGATTCTTTTGGTCATCCGCGATGATCTTTCGGAACTCGGAGTTTAAATGACGCATTCGGTAAAGCTCCCGATTTTTCTTGCGGTCATCGCCGCATTGGTGATGCCTCTAGGAACATTTGCTTACCTCGGATTTTATGCGGTGCATTCTCTTGGAATGTTGTCGATTTTTTCGTCGTCGTTTACGCTGCTATCGCTTTGGCTTCCCTTTTTACTTTTGATTTCTCTTTGGGGAAACGCCGCCATTTTCCGTTGGCTTTGGAAATCTTTTCCCGAGGAATCTTCGGAAAAATTAACGCTGCAGCGCATTTGGATGATTTTTATTTTCGCAACAGGAATTCTTTCTTTGCTAACGCCGCTCTATTCTATTTTCTCCGACAGTGCTGCGTTGCATGTCGCTTGGTCGGTGATTTTCTGTTTCGAAACAGTTGCTGCGATTTGCTTCGGACTTTGCCTTTTGCGCATTGCTCATGGAATCCGCCATCGATTTTTATTTGCTCTTGGCATTTTAATTTCGCTTTCTTTTGTTTCGGATTATTCGGGTTTAAAAATGTTGCAGCCGATTGTGAATGAAAATTTATCGGCGTTTGAATCCGCGGATTCGACAGATATCATTTCATCGCTTTCGGGATTATCGCCTTCGGAATTTGAAACTTTGGACGATGAATCCATTGCAGATGTGCAAGAAATTTTCTTCTCGGTTTTTGCAATCGCTGCGGCGCTTGTCGCTAGTTTAATCGCATTTCACGCTGCGATTTCTTTTTCATTTTTTATTCTGTTTGCGGTTTATGTTAAACATCACTCGCCCATTAAAATTTCGTAGCTTATGTTAAAAGTCGCAATTATTACCGCGTTAATGCTCGTCTGTTCAAATCTCTTTATGACTTTTGCGTGGTATGGGCATTTGAAATTTTTGGGCGCGCGCCCATGGATTGTGGCGGCGGTTGCGAGTTGGGGAATTGCGCTTTTTGAATATCTCATTCAAGTGCCCGCAAATCGTTACGGTTACACAGCGCTCAATGTGGTGCAATTAAAAGTGATTCAAGAAGTCGTCGCTTTAACGGTCTTTGCGCCATTTGCAGTTTTTATGATGCATCAACCGCTGAAGCTCGATTATTTGTGGTCTGCGCTTTGCTTAATCGGCGCAGTTTATTTCGCTTTCCGTTAACGATTACGCCATTCCCGAACTAGCTTGTAAAATTGCCGCTTCGTATTGTTGCAATTCCTTGCTAAATTCGCCGAGAGCTTTGTAACGCTTGAGAATTAAATTCATAAAATCTTTGTAGGCGTTCATCGAAATAAACGGGTCATTTTGAAATTCGGAATATTTCTGATAAAGTGCTTTGAGATTTTTAATGCATTGCAAAGTCTGCGTGATGGTTTTAAAAAGTTCATCGTGCGCTTGCTTTAATCCCGCTTGATTTTGCGCGATAATTTCGGGATCATTTGTCTGCAAAATTTCGGTCGGGAGTTTCGCATAATCTTCGTAAACTGTATTCGCATTGACCGTTTGATTATTTGCCATTAAACTCGATGCGCGCATGCCGTTGCGCTTTGCCTTGGAGTCGATGGAAATTTTACAAATATCGCCGCCCATATAATTGCACTTCGCACGCGGTTCTTCTTTGTGCATCGCATTCAACGGATAAAAATCTTCGTGTGTGCCGATGCGTGAAACGGGAGCGAAAAGTGTAATCGGTTCATTGAAAACGGTGATGGTATAACTGATAAATTCTTCGCCGTCAAAGGAAACGGTTTTGTAGCGGTTCCCGTTGGAGTTTCGGAAATGTTCCGCTTGATTTAACAAATATTGCGTGGACTTTTTGAGCTCTTCGGGATCGGGCGAATAATCGTTCAAGAACGCATGCATGCCATCGCTAAAACCTTTGCGAATCGCTTCGTTCGAAATGCGCTTTCCCCAAAGGTCTTCGGCGAGGAAGAGAAAATCGGTAATGCTCGTTTCTTTGCGTTCGGCGAAAAAGGCTTGCATCCGAGCCATCTTTGCAAGTCCGCGCCACCGTTCTGCAGAAATATAAACGTTGCTTTTTTCGCATTCGGCAGCAATCGCTTTCAAAAGGGTTAAACTATCGTGCGAGATGATAATTTTTTCAATCGCTTTTTCCCAAACTTGCATTTCGTTTTGTGAAATTTTCAGATGATCCGAAACGGTAAATTGTTGCGGGTCACCAGCATCCGAAAGAAGTTTTTCGAGCGCATTCGGCGAAACGGAATCGGGAAGAGTCAAAACCAAATGAATGCTATCCGCCAATTTTGCTTCGGAGAGAGAAGCATCGGGGCGTCCGCGTCCCAAAAGAATTAAACGGCTGGCGAGATGCTCGCTTAAAATTGCTGTAATCGCACTTGTCATCGGCGGAAAGCCGCTATCAAAGCTGGAAAAAACGGCGACATCGATAGGATCTTTCGGCAGCGTAAAATTGCGCACGCCAAAAGTTTGCACTTGCAAACCAGAAAATCCTGCGAGAAGGTGATGCAGCACAGCTTGCTTTCCCGAGCCCGCGCGACCATATAAATAAGTCGGCAGCCCAGTTAAAAAAGCGAGAAACGCTAAGCGTAAAATACTTTCACGTTCAATCAAACCGCGGTCAAGTTCCGCGAGTAATTTTTGCATTCTTTCGGCGAGAGTCATCGGGAATCCTTTTTTTTCGTCCAAGCCCTACTCAAAATATAACCGATTTTCTAAAATGATTGCATGATGGATGCAATTCTTTTTGTGCAATTAGGCTCTCCCGCCGACGAAACTCCTGCAAGTGTGGAAAAATATTTGCTCGAATTTTTAGGCGATCCGCACACATTAGGAAATCCACCGTTTTTTTGGAATTGGCTATTGCGTCATATCATCGCTCCGAAACGCGCTCCGAAAAGCGCGCTCAAGTATGCAGAAATGGTCAAATGCGCGGGCTTAGGGAAAATGCCTCTCGTCTATTACACAGAAAAATTTTCTGCAGAAGTCGGGAAAATTTTAGCGGAAAAATATCCGCAAATTATGGTGCGTCACGCTTTTGAATTTGGCACAACGCCGACGATTTCCGATGCCTTAAAAGAATTTGCCATTGCCAAGAAAACGCAGATTTACGTCGTTCCGCTTTTTCCGCAGAGATCGCTCGTGACGACGGTTGCTGTCCGCGATTTAGTTTCGCAAGCTGCAAAAAATTTCCCGCAACTTTCCCTGCAATTTATCGAAGGATTTTCGCAAAATTTAATTTGGCAAAATGCAATTTTGCAAAGTGTTTTTGCCAATTGGAATCAAAAATCTGCCATCGTATTTTCGTTTCACGGAACGCCGAGCGCATGGGCGAAAAATGGCGATCCTTACAGTCGCGATTGCGCCGACGCCTTTGAATATTTTCAAAAAAAAATTATCGAAAAATTTCCGCACGCAGAAATTTTCTGTTCGTATCAAAGTCGATTCGGACACGGGAAATGGCTCGGGCCATTTACGTCTTCGGTTCTCCAAGAATTAGCGCAAAAACGCAAATCGGTTCTGCTCGTTTGTCCGTCTTTTACCGCGGACAATTTGGAAACTCTTTACGAAGTTGATGTTGAATTGCGAAATGAATTTATTCGTGCGGGCGGAAGTGAATTTTTCCGCGTTCCGTGCTTGAACGATAACGCAGACTGGGCTTCGCATTTTGCAAACGAAATCATTCGCATTGGCGAGGAAAATTTGCCATGAAAATTTCCCTCGGAATTTTTGCGTTTTCATTTTCCATTTCCTTTGCCACAGAAATCGCAGAATTGAAAACTTCGGAAAATTTGCCGACTGAGCCCGCGGACTCTGTACATTTTCAGCGATTTGCAGCGCTTCCCGTTTTAGGCTACGCCGAAGAAACAAAACTGAAATACGGCGCAATGCTTCTCTTTTTTACCAAGCCGAATGCGCCCGGAGAAAATGCGACATCGTTTGATTTCGCGGTGATGGGAACGACGAAAGGACAACTCGAAGTTGATGTTTCGCCGGATTTGTATTTGCTAAATGGTTTAATTCATTCCGACATTTCCTTTGTGTATTGGAATTGGCGTGCGAAATATTACGGCGTAGGCAATTCTCCCGACGATGATATTTACACGCGTTACGATATGGATTTGTTTAAGCTCAGCGTTCCTGTGGATGTTTCCATTTTCCCGACGCGGCTTGCGAATGCACTCCGAATGGGTCCGTATTTTTATTTTGAAAAAAATACCGCGTCCTTTTCTCACGGCGACGTTTCTTCTCCCGAAAGAACGGGTGGCATTCGCTCGGGAATCGGTTATCAGTTAACTCTAGATTTACGCGATAATGTCAACTGGCCTATCAACGGAATTTTTGGACAAATTCGCCAAGTCTTTTATTCCAAAGCATTCGGCGGCGATTATAATTTTTTCATGCAGTCATTTGATTTGCGGACTTATTCGTATCTCTTCTGGGGAACGTCTGTTGCACTCGGCGCAATTTACGAAGTTGAAAAAGGCGACGCTCCTTTTGATATGCTCCCGACTTTAGATGGCATTAAACGTTTCCGTGGCGTAGAACGCGGAAAATTTCTCGACAAACAATCGATTTCTACACAAGTTGAATTTCGCAAACATCTTTTTTGGCGGCTTGCAGGCACTATCTTTTTCGAAGCGGGAAAAGTCGGTCCTTACTTTTCAGAACTTGCCCGCAATCGCTGGCATTACGCGCCGGGCTTTGGCGGAAGACTTCTTCTCAATAAAGCGGAGAAGACTTATGTCCGCGGCGATCTTTCTCTCGTCGACGGAAAAAATTTGGGCATGACCATTTATATCCGCGAAGCATTTTAGAACGATTTAAAATAAAAAGAGCCTCGAAAAATTGAGGCTTCAAAAATCTTCGGAAAAATTTAATCCGACAATTTATTCCAATCCAAGATGCCTTTCTTGTAAAGGTAAAGGTAACCGCTTTCCAAAATCACGAGGAAGCCGAGCAGCACAAAGAGAAGGCTCCACGGACTCGAAAGGAAGACGACTGCTAACGGGTAAAGGAATGCGACTTCAATGTCAAAGACGAGGAAGAGCATCGCAACCATGTAATATTTAATCGGATAACGCTCGTTCGCAGTTCCCGCTACATGAGCCAAACCGCATTCGTAAGCCGTGCTTTTAATCAGCACTTTTTTGATTTTTCCCGGATGTAAAAACCAGTTTGCCAAAAGCAAAGCCAAAGGAACGACAACCGCCAGAATGAGGAGAATTGTCATCGCAAAAGTCGTATCAAAAATTTGAACGTTACTCATAGTGCTCTCTAAAATAGTTATTTCCCGAGAAGTTTGTGCACTTCATTTGCCAAAATATCGGTGGAATCGAGTTGCAAAACTTCTTCCAATTCGGATTTGGCTTTTTCTTCGTCCAAGTGCATCCGGAGTCGCAGATCGCCCGCATAAAAAAGCCCGCGTCGCCGAATTTTCGGATCTTTTTCGACAGAAACGCCTTTTTCAAATAAATTGACCGCGATTTGCGAAAGTCCTTTTTTCTCGGCTTCGCTTCCCCAAGCCATCCATTGAATTCCCGAAATCGTAAAGAAGAAATGCGGATAAAGCATCGCGTCGGCGACTTTTTCAATCGTCTCGGCATCGAGAGGATTTTCGCGGAAAAGTTGACCGAATTTTTGCGCAAAAATTTGACTAGCGTGATCGTATTCCGCTTTGTTCGCCAAATCGATTGCGTCTTTTAATTCATTGCGGAGCACTTTCCGCGGATCTACTTTGACAACGGATTCTTCAGCCTTCGAATTTTTCTTGTTCGATTTTTTATGCAAGTCGATAATCTTTGGCACTTTCTTTCCGAGAAGCGCGCCGAGCGCAAAGAAAGGAATTTCTAAAATCGAACCCCAGCCGTAAAGATCGGGATTCGCATTCCAGTTGACGAAAACGTCTAAGGCGAGAATGAAAATGGCGATAAACGAAGCCGCTTTTGGCACTTCGCGTTTCGGACCGAACGCAGCCATTCCAAGCAAAAGCGCAATCGAAAGGCTCATGCCGGTGAACGGCGTTTCTGCATAACGCACAAAGTAAGTGAGCGAAAGAGTTCCCGCAAAAATAAATCCCGAAAAGAAAATTCCTACGACGAAAAAGAGAAGAGTTTGAGCATAGCCCCAACGCTTTTCGAGCATTTTCATCGCAAATAAAAATGCCAAAGCAAAAAGAAGAAACGAGGCAACGCCTGGGAATAAAAACCAACTTGTAAAAAGCGCAGCAACGCTTGATGTCTCGGGAATATAAACCAACTGATAAAAGGCGATGTCTTTGGTGTAGCCGTGAATGTAACGCTTCAATTCTTTTTGGTAGAGATTTTCGTCCGGAGCAATTTCATTTGCTGCGTAGGATTTTTTGCCCGCGCGTTCCCACCATTCGCGAAATTCTTCTTTCATTTGCGCAATGCGTTTTTCTGGAATTAACGTCGGATTATTCGCCTCAAATTTTTTCATATAATCGGCGAGCTCTTCTTGGTAAATTTTCTCGGTCGGTTCTACGCCGACTTTGCGGAAATTTTCTGCGCCTTCGGTTTCCCAAAATTGGTTAAACGCTTTTTCGGCTTTTTCATGACGGCTGTTTTCTGCCATCACCGGACCATATTGAATTTTCAAATTCAATGCGCCAAGCGCGAGCACCAAAAGAATGCAAAGCGCAAAGGGCGATTTGCAAAAAGCAAAAATGCGATTCATGAAAACCTCGAAGGTGAAAATTATTGTCTTTTTTCGCCGCGATATTCCCGCAGCTGATTCCATAAAAAGTCTGTATTCACATCGCGGTAGCCGAGTGCGTTTACTCGTTCGCGAAGTTTATGCGCAATGTTGAACAAATTTTCGCTTTTTTGCATTCGTTCAATGCTATCAAAAGTCGTCAGTTGATCGATCCAATCGTGGATTTCGGGAAAGCGTTTATCTTCAAAAACATTTTCGCGTCCCGTCCGCACATATTCTAAGTAGCGTTCTGTAATGCGGAAATTATCTTCGGCAAAAATTTCGCCCGCTTTGGGGAGAAGACTTTTGCCGGTCAAATATTCGTGCATAATCACGCCAAAGCTAAAATAGTCCACCGAGTACGAAAGATTTTCTCCCATTACCGCTTGTTCGGGAGCGCTATAAACCGGAGTCATTTGTCCGCCGTATTCCGTAATGCTTTCGCGGAGTTTTGCTTGGGCATAACCAAAATCGCAAATCAAAATTTTGTGATTATTGATGTGCGTCGGATCTTGGCAAAGCAAAAGATTTTTCGGTTTTAAATCTTTGTGGACGATTTGATAATAATGTAACTGGCTAATGGTGTTTGCCAAATAAGCGATTTGTGCGATGCGACTAATGCGTTCGCCCGTTGTCAAATCCGTGTGAAACATTTTATCGAGCGAGCAGCCTTTAATCAGTTCCATCTTTAAATAGGGAAGTCTGCCGGCAACGCCTCCGCCTAAACTTTGCACCACACCTTCGATATTTGTAGCCCGAATCAAATTGTTAATGCGAATTTCATCTTCGAAAGAACTGATAATCATGTTCAAACGATGCAATCGATTCGGACCTGGAGAAACAAAGTATTTGCAGAATTTGACAACGATATGCCGTTCTCCATGACGACTTGAATCGCCGGGACGTTCAATCCAATAATTCGCGCGGAAAAGGTCATTGGTTCCGTCTTGAGTCAAACGGTCTTGCAGTTGAATGCGTTCTACCGCTCCGCTGTGTAAATATACCGGATTATGATCCAGCCACCATTGATAATCGTCCATCGTGTAATGCGCTCGAACGGCGAGATTCCGCGACAGACGATCAAATAATTCTGCAAAACGATTCTTAATCACAAAAAGTAATTTAGCTATTTCAGCATTCCGAAACTGTGAACTCCCGTTGCCGACGGTGTTTTGGAATACTTTTCCAAAGTCTGAGTGACATAAGCGTAAGCGTCGCCGATGTCGCTTGTCATGTGGAAAATTTTCAAATCGTCAGCGTTGATCATTCCGGTTTCCACCAGATAATCCCAGTTCACCAAATTCTTCCAATATTCTTCGCCAAAAAGAACAATGGGAATTTGCTCGTGCAATTTGTGCGTTTGAATCAAAGTTAACGCTTCAAATAATTCATCGAGAGTTCCAAATCCGCCGGGGAACGCAATCAATGCGCGCGCCTTAAAGAGGAACCAGAACTTGCGAATAAAGAAGTAACGGAACTGCAAATTCAAATTTGAATCGATATAAGGATTCGGGTGCTGTTCAAAAGGCAATTTAATATTAAAGCCAATCGATTGCATCTTAGCTTCGTGAGCGCCGCGGTTTCCGGCTTCCATAATGCCAGGACCTCCGCCGGTGCAAAGCGCATAATGCCAATCTTTATGCTTTTTGCTCCAATTTCCAAAAAGCTTTGCCAAATCTCTAGCCGCATCGTAGTATTCTGCGACTTTCGCTAAATGATTTAACCGCTTAATTTCTTTCGGATCTTTTGCCTCTTTGAGTTTTTTCTTCACATCGCGAGTGCCAAGAGTTCGCGCAGAACCGAACATCACGATGGTATTTTTAATGCCCGCTTCATCGAGTACAACACCGGGGGCACGAAATTCCGAGAGAATTCTTACTTGACGCCCAGCATCGCTTTCGAGAAACTGCTGATTTTGGTAAGCTAAAACGGGTTCTTGTTTTTTGGAAGCCATAAGAAACTCCTTGTTAGTATTCAAAATCAAAATACACCAAAAAACGCTCCGCGGCGCAGAAATTTCATCCAATTCGGAATTTTATCCCATTTATTTTGTGCGAAAGTTTATATTTAAGCTATGCTAGTAAAAATTTGGACTGATTCATTTATCATTACGGGCGAAATCGATACAATGCGCGACGAACGCTTAACCGATTATGTCCGCGAAAATAAAGAGTTTATCGCAGTCACGCAAGTGAATGTCACCGACCGCGCGGGCAAAGATCTTTTCCGCACGCATTTTTTAAATGTGAGCACAAGTCACATCGAAATTATTTTACCCGCAGAATAATTTTTTTATTCGGCTTATCGCCACCGCAGCGGAAAGCTATTCGGGGAAGAATGTCTTTAAAACCGGTTCGGGAGCGCTCCGGCAAGGGCGATTATTCATCGTAAAAATGTGCATCGTTTTTCCGGTTGTGCGCAATTCGCCGCCGACAGTAACTTTATAAGTAAAACAAAAACGCAGCCGATCCACTTGGCTTAATTGCAAATGCACATCGACAATTTCGCCATAGCGGCAAGGCTTAATAAATTGCGTTTCGATGGAGAGCAGCGGACTATGATAACCTTCCGCTTCAAATTGCGAAAACGGAATGCCGTTTGCTCGGAAAATTTCGGTGCGCGCTTGCTCAAACCAAATCGCATAAACAGAATGATGCACGATTCCCATCGCATCGGTTTCGGCGTAACGCACTTCGATATGGGCTGTATATTCTACGGGGCTAATTTTGATCGGTTCCATAGTGATAAAATAAAAAGTTTAACGAAAAAGAAAAAGGTCAATTCGAAACGAAGAATTCATCAAAATGAATTTGCATAGAAAGAAATGATTCAAAGGAAATGAATAGAAAGAGTGGGGGCGAATGCTGAAAATTTCTTGCGTAAAATGAAATTTCCTATTGTTCTCCATTTATTTACAAGTTATTCACATTTTTATGGAAAATTTTTCAGTGAAAGCGAAAAAAAAATCATTTTTTCTCAAAATTTCAGAGCATTGTCCTTGACAATTCCGAAAAATTCATCTAGATTTGGCGTACTCGTGCCAAAGTAGCTCAGCTGGTAGAGCAGCTGATTTGTAATCAGCCGGTCGTAGGTTCGATTCCTATCTTTGGCTTGATAAATGGGTCGTTGCCCGAGTGGTTAAAGGGGACGGACTGTAAATCCGTTGAC
>SAMEA104315433__coassemble_1093_pt1 | contig 11071 bp, 8 predicted proteins | sample SAMEA104315433__metabat2_low_PE_037 | metagenome-assembled genome bin SAMEA104315433 (sample SAMEA104315433) | gut metagenome | biome: Monkey gut; feature: monkey-associated habitat; material: faeces | place: China | collected 2013 | reverse complement strand
AGTGACTTTATACGCAAAATCTTTGGACACGACGAATTTGTATGCGGTCATTATCGGCATCATCGCTTTGGCGATTTGCTTCTTGTGGCCAAAAATTACGACGAAAGTTCCGGGCTCTTTAATCGCAATTATTTTTGCTACCGCTTTGGTAAAAATCCTCGGCTGGGATGAAGCGCACGGTGTGATGACAATCGGTTCAAAGAATTCCAGTCCGACTGGTTTTCCGACTCCGCATTTGCCAAATATCGGCTTGGATATGATGCGACAAGTGTTCCAGCCTGCGTTAACGATTGCCATTCTCGGAGCGATTGAATCTTTGCTTTCGGCAGTTGTCGCGGACGGCATGACCGGTTCACGCCACCGTTCCAATACAGAACTTGTCGGGCAAGGCATTGCGAATGTGCTTTCTCCGATTTTCGGCGGAATTCCTGCGACCGGTGCGATTGCGCGTACCGCGACGAATATTAAAAATGGTGCCGTGAGTCCGATTTCGGGCTTAATTCACGCGGTCATTCTTCTTTTGATTATGCTGATTTTTGGAAAATACGCCGAGATGATTCCGATGGCGGCGCTCGCTGCGGTACTTTTCCAAGTAGCATTTAATATGTGCGGTTACAAAAATTTCATCAAGTTGATTAAAGGCGCTCCGAAAAGCGATGTAACCGTTTTGCTCGTCACGTTTGTGCTTACCGTCGTTATGGATTTGACGATTGCAATTGAAGTCGGCGTTCTCCTCGCGGCAATTCTCTTTATCCGTCGCATGTCCGATGTCGCAGAAGTCGAATGCGTGATGGAAGACGATGACTAGAAGCAAGATGATGAAGAACTCGCTGACCCGAATAATATCGGAAGCCGTCATGTTCCGCACGGCGTTGCTGTTTTCGAAATCATGGGTTCGCTTTTCTTTGGCGCTGTTGAAAAATTTAAAACCGCTCTCGATATGACGAGCAGCCATCCGAAAATTTTAATTCTGCGGATGCGCCAAGTGCCTTCTATCGATGCAGCGGGAGTTCAAATGATCGAAGGTTTACTCGCAAAGTGCCGCGCCGAAGGAACGCAACTTCTCCTTTCGGGTGTGCATTCGCAGCCGATCGTCGCCCTTTCGAAATCGGGACTTTTAAAAGACATCGGCGAACAAAATGTTCTCGCAAATATTGACGCTGCCTTAAACCGCGCCCGCGAAATTCTCGGGCTCCCGCTTGTCGCAGCGAAGACGACAACGCCGAGCGTCGATTGGGAACACAATGTGCAACAGCCGTGGATTCCGGAAAATGCAAACGCTAAGGTCGCTGAAGAAACGACCGAAGTTATCGCCGAAACCGTTTCTGAAATTCAATCCGCCGACATTCCCAAGGCCGAGAGCGAAAAGAAAGACACCTTCCACAAAATGATGCACAAAATTTTCCCATGGATTAAATAACCAGAAAAATTCAAAGCACCGCATTCGCGGTGCTTTTTTATTTCCGAATTATTCCGATTTTTCAGAATTCAAAAACAAATCGTTTTCCATGAAAGTTTTGGGATGAAAACTTTTTCGATGCTCCGGAGTAAAGCCGAATTTTTGAATGCCTTCTAAATGCGCTTTCGTGCCATAGCCCGCATTTTTTTCGAAGGCATAGCCCGGATATTTTTCGGCGAGAGAATCCATATAGCGATCGCGGAAAACTTTGGCTAAAATAGACGCCGCTGAGATGCTTGCGATGCGACCGTCGCCTTTGATAATCGCCAGTTGCAAATTCGAAGGCACTCCGCGAATTTTCAAATTGCCATCGACCGCAATCAAGATTTCTGCGCCCGCGGGAATTTTTCCGCTGGATTCAATCGGAATTTCTGGAGCGGAAATTTCTAAGCCCGAAACGCCTAACGCAGAAAGTGCGCGCCGCATCGCTAAAAAGTCTGCGTTGAGAATATTGAGTTCATCGATTTCTGAAACGCTCGCACTCGCAATCGCATAACAAAGACATTCGGATTTAACGGTTTCAAACATCGCTTCGCGTTTTTTGCGCGTGAGTTTTTTAGAATCGTTTAAAGCGAAATCCGCCGGCGGATGTTTTAACATCGCAGCGCATGCGACAACTGGCCCCGCCAACGGTCCGCGCCCCACTTCATCGACGCCGACGATAATTTGATTCGGATAATTTTTGCGCAAAGCGATTTCGCCATCGACAGGCGAAGAAATGCCTTGCAAAAATTCGGGCAGTGCAAATTTCATTTTAAACTTTTCCGTTTTTGTGCAAAAAATTTTCAGCGTAATTTTTTAAAGTTTTCCAATAAAGCGCGTGCTCTTGCACGAGAACGCGCGCCGCTAAATCCGCCGGCGAATCCGATTCGAAAACCGGAACTTTTGTTTGAGCTAAAATTTTTCCGCTATCGTAATCGCCGCTGACTAAATGAATCGTCGCTCCGCTTTCTTTTTCTTTCGCTGCGATGACCGCTTCGTGAACATGAATTCCGAAAAATCCTGCGCCACCGAATTTCGGTAAAAGCGACGGATGCACATTCAACATGCGATTTTCTGTCGCCTGTAAAACCGCATCGGGAATACGTTTCATGTAGCCGCAAAGCGCAATCAAATTGACCGCATTTTCTTTTAAAACTTTTAAAATCGCTTGTTCATATTCGGCGGGATTCGGGTGCGTTTTTCCCGAAATATGATACACCGGAATGCCAAAATTTTTTGCAATTTCTGCGGCGCCTGAGCCCGCGTTATTCGTGATTAAAAAGCGGCACTCACCGCCCAATGTTCCGTCTTTTTCATGCGAAAGGATAGCCTTAAAATTACTGCCGCCACCCGAAGCAAAAACGCCAAAAGTAAACATAAACGAAAGATAGAATTTTATCCCGAAAGAATTTATTTTGAAGAAATTCTTTTTTAAATTCTACTCAACTTAAATCAATAGGAATGCTATGACATTTGACAAGTATCTTGAATCCGCGAAACTTCATGGAAACGTGAAAGACCTGATGACAAAAGGTCTCGCTGTTGAATTTATTCAGCCGTGGTACACTCCGCTCACCACAACTCCTGCGACAACGGGCATTGCTGTCGGCGGCATCGGAAGCACTTACACCGTAACGCCTGCCGGCACCACTCCGGTGACGGGCGTAATCCCGGGCGTTCAAGTGCGCACGACCAATCCCGACGATTTGCGTTTGCAAAATGTTTTCTACCGCGAATCGGTCATTGTCAAAAATGCGCCCCTCGCCATTCGCAATTTCTTCGAATTCAATCGTAAAAATCAATTTTACACATTGAAAGATTCCGAAGGAAAACCGCTCTTTACAGAAACGACCGAAAAAGAAGCGTTAAAAAAAATTGAAAAAGTTCTCGCCGACAAGAATTTCTTTGCGACCAATCAAGAAGCGCTTTATCGTTGGCATACAGAATTTAGCCCGCGCACACAAGCGATGATCGCCGCGGGAAAGACGACAACTCCTGAATTTAATCGCGCAGTTCTCATCGATTTCTTTGACGGTGAACTCGGCGAAAAAGTCGAAAGCAAAGGCGCTCTCACCGCAGCATTTGGAAACGATACCGAATTCCTCGGCGAAGCGGGATACGATGCGCAAAAGATGGAATACACCGCAGAATATCCGCTGTCTCGCACCCAATACAAAGCGACCAAAGGAATTCAAATTACCCGTTATCAATACAGCTACGTGCTGCCGAATAACGAACGCATTTCGAGTCTTCCGGTGAGCGCAACGCGTTACGAATTCGTCAACCCGACGAAAGATGTCCGCGAAATCACTCTCGTGCAAGTGCAAGAAAATTATTGCGGTTACCAAGTCCGCAAAGATCGCGAAGGCGTTCAAGATTCTTCGTTCGTCCTCGTGCCTGTTGCGAAGAATCCGCAAGGCGTTGAATTTTCGGCAAATCTCGCCGACGGTCGTCAAGTTAAAGGCGTTGAATTTTACAACAAGACGCCGCTTTCCGAAAGCGACTTTGACGGTTGCATGGGAATTAGCGCAGCATGGAATCCGAAGGACGATGTAAACGTTTCGACGAAACCGCTCTTCTACCGCGATGATCAAAAAACAGTTCTCGCAGGAGCGCTCCACAGCGGACGCCTTTCGCAGAATTTTGTGAAGAATGTTTACAGCGGACGCGAAACTGTCGCCGGCGCAATCGCCGTGACCGTGCGCTTAAAACCGCGCGCCAAAGCAACGATTCAACTGAACACCGTTCTCGACTTTGCGCACATTCGCTTCCAAGAAAAAGAAAATTTGAAGAAATACACCGTCTTCTATCCGGATCCGTTTGGCCGCGTTCAAGCGATGCTTTCGGAAGCGCTTTCGTTTGACGCCGAATTTGAAAATACATTTGGCGAAGCTTACCGCGCACTCGCTCCGGAAAAAGCACTCGCAAAACTTTTCCCGAAAGACAAGAAGAAACAAGCGGAATTCCGCAGCTTAGCTTTGAACACGCTGAGCTTTATTCCCGAAGCAACTGTTTGGGATAAAGACGATAATTTCCTCGTCCGCGAATGCGCCGACTATCCGTTCTTCAATTCTCTCGACGTTTACTTCTACGGCAGCTTCTCGCTTCTCGCTTTGATGCCGCGCTTAGACGGTGCTGTGATGAAGCGCTTTGCCGATGCGATTCTCGCCGAAGATAATACCATTCGCCGTCACCACGAATATGTGAACCATCCTTACGCCGACTTGCCCGAAGCCAAATTGGAAGGTCCGCGCGCCGTTCACGGAGCCGTGATTCACGATCTCGGCAGCCCCTTTAATCCGGCGCCCGATGCCTACGACTGGCACAATGTGAAAGAATGGAAAGATCTCGCTCCGAAATATGTGTTGATGGTTTTACGCCATTACAAATTCACCGGCGACAAGTCTGTAGTCGATTCTTGCAAAGATGCCGTTTACGCTTGCATGGAATATTTAGAGAAGATGGTGGACGAAGGACAAAACTTCCCGCTCACCCACGGAACCGATGACACCTTCGACAATCTTTCGTCGAACGGCATCTCGGTTTACTGCGGATCTCTTTGGATTGCAGGCCTCCGCGCCGCTGCAAAAATCGCAGAACTCGAAGGCGACAGCGCCCGCGCTCTCGATTGGGAAAAGAAAGCCGACGAAGCCGAAGCCGAATTCCACGAAGCCTTGTGGGATGAAAACGAAGGCTACTTCCATTTCTTTGCCACTCCGATTGAAGCGAAAGACGTTCACTTCGAACACTTCGACAAAATCGTGGAAGCGCTCGCTGACGAAGTTCCGCTTTCCGGTTCCGACGCGCAGAAACTCGCCGAGCTCAACGATTGGCTAAACTTCTCTGAAATTCCCGAAGATGTGGAACTTTCGAAACTCGAACTTCGCAAGTTCAAAAAAGAATGGCTCTACGGCACAGCGCCCGAAGCCTTCACCGAATCTTTCCAGAAAAAATTGGAATTGGATTCCGATGATGTCTTCGCCGACTCGATGCTCGCGGACACGTATCTGCGCCTTCTCGGACTTGCGCCTCTCACCGATTTCGAAAAGGGAGCAAGCACCCTCGACCGCATTTACCGCACCAATTATAAAGCGAACACGCCGCTTCTCGGCGCCGCCAACTTGGTGCACAAAGACGGTTCCCCGCTCGATGAATTCAACTTCCAAGCTCACGATGTTTGGATTGGCATTCAATACAGCATCGCAAGCGGCATGATTCTCCACGAAGAAATTGACGAAGCCCGCGACATCGTCAATAGCATGATTCAAAATCTTTACGAAGAAGCGAAGATTCCGTTCGCCGCACCCGAAGGCTTTAACGGAAGTTGCCGCCTCCACGAAGACGCTCTCGTAAAAGCGGGAGTTTCGATGACCGCGGCAAAATCTCTCATCGCAGAACTCGTGAAGAAAGGCGCACTTCTCGCGGATCAACGCATTTCGCCGAAGCTTCCGAAGAATCTCGCCGCCTTCAAAAAGGCTTACGGCACACTCGCCAAGAAAGCGAAAATTTCCGAAGAAGATTTGTTCACATTGCTGCACAGCACTGCGCTCAAATACACCGCCGGAAAATATTTCCGTCCGGGAATGGTCTTCGCCCTCTTCGATGCACTCAAATTGGATGCGTTAAAGTAACGATTACTTTTCCACGACCTTCCCGGGAATTTCCCGCAGAAGGCCGGTGCGGAAAGGATCATTCTTTCCAAGTTCCAAATGGTAAAACATTTGGATAACCAAATTTTCCGTATTGAAGTCAAACGAATCCAAGCGAAGCAAAAAGCTTTCTGCGGAATTGTCAAAGCCGACTAAATACGGAATATTTTTTAATTCCCCTTCTTCTTCTAATTCCCGCAAAAGACCCGCGACTTCATCATTCACGGTGACCCACGGCATCTCGGCGGGAATTTCTTTTAAAAGTCGTCGCAAAATTTCTTTCTCATGTTTTTTTGCCCGCAATTCAATCGTATATTTCGGACCATTTTGACTGGCGAGATGACGAAAATCCCACGGGCTCGCATATTTCGAATCGACGCATTCCACCACTTCGATGCCGCTTTCGCGCAGACCTTGCAAACGGTCGATTGACCACGAACTCGCATGATACGGCGAAATGTATGCGATTTGCGAAATGCCTTTTTGCTTCAAAAATTTGCCGACGGATTTTCCCGGATTTTTCCCAAACGATGAATTGAAAAATGCCCAGCCATCTTGTTTAAGAAAAATTTTTTCCAAAGAATTTGCAGGGTGCTCCCACCAAATGGAAATAGGAAAATTCGCCGCGAGAAGTGCGTGCAATAATTTAAATGGTTTTAAAATTAAAAGGGTCGAAACGATTGCGCCCACCGCATTCGGGTAATCCGAAAAATGGCGCACATTGCCGTTGCGATCGACGAAACGTTCTGCGTCTTCATCAAATCCGAGAAGGCGTAATTTATAATGTTTCTCTGCGCCCAAGCGATAAGTGAACCGCAGAAAATCCATTTCGCGCTCACTCGCCGGATAAAAAGATCCCCACGCTGTTGAACGCGTGATGAAAAGAATTTCTGTATCCGAAGATTTTTTTTCTTGCTTCGGAAAATTGTAGCGATTTTTTCCTTTGTGTTCCAAGATGCCGCGGGCACACGCTTCTTTTAAATACTGCCGCAACATATACGGCGAAATGCGATAACGCGCAGCGAGTTCTTTTTGCGACGGCAACGATTCGGTCAAAGGAAAATAACCGAAGCGAATATCCGATTGAAATTTTTCAAAGAAAGTTTCTTGCGGACCCGGCGCCACCGCAGCGATGGCAATCGTTTTTCGCTTTCCCCAAAAAACGCCTTTTCCCGGATCCGTGTAAACGAGACCTTTTTCTTTTAATGTGCGAATCGCACTTTGAATCGTTCCCGAAGCGGCGTGCAATTTTTGCATTAACACGCGCACCGATGGCAATTTATCGCCATTTTGATGCGGACTCATTAACAACGCTTCGACAACGGCATCTTTCATTTTTTCCTTTTTCCTTTACTGCGCCCGATGAGGTCGTAGGTTTTTAAATATTCGGGATGTGAATTTCCATGAGAACGCACTGCGCTTTTACGAATTGCAGTTGTCGTATCGACAGGCGGATTTACAACAGGAGGATTCACAATCGGCGGATTCACTACCGGAGGATTTTCTGTGTTTGACGATTCCGTATCCACGGGAACTGTTCCGTAGAATCCTTCGTTTCCCGCTTTCGTTAAACTAAGAACCATGTAGCCGTCTTTAACCGTCGCATTTTCCTGTTTTAAATCGACGCGGTTTCCGTCAAAAGTCCATTCGCCACAATTCCAACGGCTCGCGTCAAAAGTGTCAAAATTATCCGTCCAACTGAGAGTAAAGTCCGAGCCATTTTCTCCTGCGCCCGGCGTATATTTGTAAACCTTTACCCAGTTGATGAATTGATGCACCGGAAGAATCGCATCATTCCATGCGCCAACCCAGCCCGCATCTTCCGAAGACCATAAATTAAAACGCAAATCCTGCGGACGCACTAACGCTTGCACCTGACCCTTGCTATCGCTCGAATCGCGTTTCGCTTTGCGTACAAGTTCACCATCGATAAACCAAGCGACATAATCCGGCGTCCATTCCATTCCATAAGTATGATAAGCGGCATTGGCTGCAGTCGGAAGCGAATGAATTTTTTCACTCGTTACTTTTTTCTCAGCGCTGCCCGTGATGATATTCGATTGGAACTTCTGCGGAGCTTTTCCGAGAATTTCAATATCCACTTCTACCCACGGCTCCGCGCCGCCCATATACGAATCGTTATGATACAAGAACATAGAGCTTACGAGCCCCGAGCCCGTCGCCATCATCATCCGCGCCTCGTATTTGCCATACATCTGCGTTTCATTCGTATAGAGTTCTGCACCCGAATAATTTTTGCTCTGCGCCATTGCAGTGGCGGCGAAAATTCCAGTCGAGAGAATCATAAGTACCTTTTGAAATTTCATCGTGAACTTCCTTTTTTCAAAAGATATCTTCTCTTGAGAGTGAATTAAATTCTCTCCATTTAAATATATAAAATAATGTATCAAGTGTATTAAAATTTCATCACGAGAATTGTGATATCATCTGCTTGTGCTGCGCCATTCGCAAAATTCTTTAACACTTCGAGAAGCGATGTGCGAATTTCTTCTGCCGAAAGCGCTTCGTATTCCGAAACAAAATTTTGCAAACGCGAAAGTCCGAACATTTCGCCTTTATCGTTCACCGATTCCGTGACACCGTCGGTATAAAGGAGAACGGTATCGCCCGCGCTTACCGCTAATTCTTTTTCGCGGATAATGCGACTGTTGTCATCGATCATGCCGAGCGCAATTCCCCCGCTCTTAATCGTTTCTAAGGCATTTTCAGATTTCTTAAAATGCAAAATGTGTTCGTGTCCGCAACTCGTATAATGCAGCGATTTTTTCTTTGGATTCCATTCAAAGAAAAGTAACGAAGCAAACATCGTTTCGGCGATACGCCCCGAAAGTTCGGAATTGACATGAACGAGTGCGCTGTAGGAATTTTCGAAATGATGACATTCGGCGTGCAAGAATGCGTAAAGCGTCGTCATCACCATTCCCGCGGGAACGCCTTTTCCCGAAACGTCGCCGATGACAATTCCCAAATTGCCGTTTGGCAAATCCAAAAAGTCAAAGTAATCGCCACCGATTTCTTTTGCCGGCGTCATCGAACCCGCAAGAGAAATGCCGTCGCAAATGGGAATGCGATTCGGCAAAAGTCCGGACTGAATATGAAATCCTAATTGCAATTCCGCTTGAGTCCGCGCTTGATTTTGGCGTTCAACGAGAGCTTCATTCGCTTTTAAAATCATCGTTGCATAATGCGCAAAATTTTGCACCAGATAATAATCGCTGTCATCAAAATAATGTTCGTATAATTTATTTTCCACGACAAGAACGCCGAGCAGTTGTTTATTAAATGTCAGCGGCTCTAAAATGAGAGTGCGAATATTTGCCGCGCGACTGCCGAGAGAAAGAATGCGTTCGTCAGAACTCGCAAAACGAATGAGTTCACCCGTCCGCGAAATTCCACATTGCCAAATCACATTTTCGGATTCGGAAATTTGTTGTGCAAAAGCGATTTCGCGAAGCGCTTCGGCATGAGTAAAACTCATTTCGTTTCCGCGCGTTAACGGGAAAAAGATTCCGTAAATATCCGAGCAGCGGAAAAGTTTTTGTTTTTCATCCCAAATGTAAACCGCAGCGGATTTCGCTTCAATTCCTTCGGCAAGAGTCGAAAGAAAATTGGCTATCGATTCGTGTAAATCGGAAAAATCATTTACCGTTTCACCCATTTTCATCACAATGCGATGATTCGTAATCCGCGCTTCTTCGTGAGCGGTAATCAATCGATCTTTTCGATCAATCCAGTTGCGGTAACGCCGAATAAAAACATATGCGATTTGCAGCAAAAGAAATAAACGAAATACGGGAAGCACTAAAAAAGAAGAGAGAATGTAAAACGCATAAACTAAATGCACGCGGGGCTTCGGATAATACGACATCGACGAATAAAGCCTATCAAAATAGACTGCGATTAAAGCGCCCGCAAAAAGTGGAATCAAAAAAATCGGAGGCTGCATCCAATACGAAAACACGCCGATTACCGCAGCAAAAATTCCGAGTGCGATGAGACCTTTTAAAATATACGGTTTGCGAATCGGATTTGGCGCTTTGCGATTTTCTTCTTTAACAAAAAGAATCGTGAAAAATAAAATGAGAGATAAATCGCCGAGAGGAATAAGCGGACGTCCGAACGGAATTTGAGACACAAAACGCGAAGCAATTCCGTGCCAAATGAAAAATCCGATGGAAAAAATTAACCAAAGCCATTGCCGTCCTTTCGGACGTTTTCCGTAGAGTTCCACGATCATCATAAAAAGGGGGAACGCAGAAATCAGCGGAATAAAGGAAAGTAAAATTTTTTCAATCATCTTCAAATTTCCTCATTCACTCCAAACGTAAATCGCTGCGATTTTGGCGAATTACGTTGCGCAAAAATTTGCGATGATCGATTGTAGAAATTTGGAGAAGTTTCGCCGCTAATTTTTTTCCCGCTTTCGTCGCCATTTTTTTTGGATCGGGATAAATGTCAACGCGGCCTAAATCCAAACGGTCAGCGTCGTAACAAGTGTCAATCGTCACATCGCCCGAAGCATTTTCCGTTGTATGAAAGCTGCAAGCATGAATGAGTTTTTCAAATCGTTTATCGTCTAAATCGTAAAGCTTTCCGCGAAGTTCTGCAGCAAATTCTGCGCCCGATTCTCCGTGCGTATCATCGTAACCGTCAACGCAACGTTTCGAATCATGAAAAAGCGCAAAGAGCCGCACCACCGTTTCGTCGGCGAAAGTTTTTTTCGCAAGCAAGAGCCCATTGAATTCAACTTGACGCCAATGATCTAAACCGTGCAAAAACGAATCCATCAAACGATTTTCGTAGATGTATTCTTCCAAAGCCGAAAAATCAATCGAATCCATACCACCTCACTTTCCGTAATGCGCTTTCAAATCGGTCAAAGTTTGAAGAGCTTGTAGCGGCGTCATCTCTTCGGGTTTTAAACGTCGAATTTCTTCGAGAAGAAGTTGCGTGTCTTCGT
>SAMEA104315433__coassemble_1090_pt1 | contig 11099 bp, 10 predicted proteins | sample SAMEA104315433__metabat2_low_PE_037 | metagenome-assembled genome bin SAMEA104315433 (sample SAMEA104315433) | gut metagenome | biome: Monkey gut; feature: monkey-associated habitat; material: faeces | place: China | collected 2013 | reverse complement strand
TTGCGATGACTTCGACGCCATCGTTATTAAGTCCCATGCTGTTGTAAATCGCACGGTCTTCTTCTAAGAATCCAACGCGCGGACGATGCGTGTTTCCTTTGCGAAAATGTCTTGTCGCAGTTCCCACCGAAACACCGCCGAATCCGAGATTCGCGTAATCCGAGACGCGAAGCGCCGTTTTATTTGCTCCCGCCGCAAGAATAATGGGAGCGCTGAGAACGATTGGATTACTCTTATCGGGGAAAGTAATCGTCGTCTTGAGTTCGGGCGTAAAATCGGGCTTTCCGCTTAAAAAAGGAAGATACGGCGCAAAGCGCGCCACATGTTTCAAGGAATCGTGGCGAAATTCCGGCCATTTTTTGAAGACGCGGCGAATGAACGCCAAAAGTTTATCGCCTTTCAGTAAATTATAATCGTGGTTTTCACATTCGACTGTCATATTTGATTAAATTAACAAAAAAAACATCAAGGAAAAAATTGGTATCTGTATGAACGAAACTTTACCCGCCCGCATTCATGAAATGTTTCCGCGTTACGTTGCGGCTCTTGAAAATCTCATCCGCATTCCGTCGATCAGTTTCGACAACTTTGACCAAAATGAAGTGCACCGTTCTGCGCAAGCGGTGAAAAATCTTTTTGAAGAACACGGCTTTCAAAATGCGCAGCTTTTGCTTCCGCCGAGTGGACGTCCTTCGGTCTTTGCAGAAATTAAAACGAATCCGCACAAGCCGACGATTCTTTTGTATGCGCATCACGATGTGCAACCGACGATGCGCGAAGAATTGTGGCAGAGCGCTCCGTTTGCGCCCGAAGTCCGCGATGGCAGACTTTACGGCCGCGGCGCTGCCGACGATAAATCCGGAATTATTTTGCATTTGGCTGCGGTGACGCAAGCGCTTTCGATCGCGGGCAATCAAATGCCGAATATTAAAGTTTTAATCGAAGGCGAAGAAGAATGCGGCAGTTCTGGTTTTGGAGAACTTTTGAATAAGAACCGCGAACTTTTAAAATGCGATGCGGTGATTATCGCAGACCTTTCGAATTTCGCTGAAGGAACGCCGTCGATTACGACAACTCTCCGCGGAATGTCTGCAGTTTCTGTCATCGTGAAAGCGATGAAAACGCCTTTGCATTCGGGCTCTTGGTCGGGGCCGATTCCCGATCCGGTGCAAGCGCTTTGCAAAATGATTGCCTCTCTCACCGATGAAAAAGGAAACATTCTCATCGAGCATTTTTCCGATGGCATTATTCCGCCGACCGAAGAAGAATTGAAAAGTTACGAAGCGCTCGGTTATACCGAAGAAACTTTCCGCAAAGAAGCTGCCCTTTTGAATAAAACTGAAATTCTCGGTGGCAAGAAAGAAATTTTGACGACTCTTTGGCGGAAGCCTTCAATTGTTGTCACCGCCTTTGAAGCGGGCTCGCGGACACAAGCAGGAAATGTTTTGCAGAACGCTGCCTATGCCCGCATCGGCATTCGCCTTGCCCCTGGAATGGCCGCAGTTCCTTGCTCCGAACTTTTGTGCAATCATTTAAAAAAGGAATGCCCCGCAGGTCTTGAAATTTCGCTTTTCCCCGAAGACGGCGCAAATCCATTTACCACCGATATTTCGCATCCGTATTTTGCCAAGATGAAAGAAGCGATGACGCGAGCCTACGGAAACGAAGCAAAATTTATCGGCTGCGGCGCATCGATTCCGGGCGCACAACTTTTCCGCGATAACTTTGGAGAAATTCCCATTCTCATGACGGGGCTCGAAGATCCGAAATGCAACGCGCACAGCGAAAATGAAAGTCTCGGACTCGCGGATTTTGAACGCGGCATTATCGCCGAAGCGCTCTTCTTGGAGGAACTTTCGAAATGAAACTCGTCGTTTTAACCGGAGCTGGAATCAGCGCCGAATCGGGACTCCGGACTTTCCGCGGGAACGATGGCCTTTGGGAAAATGAACCGATCGAAGCGGTGGCAACTCCCGAAGGTTACTTTCGCGATAAAAAACGGGTGAAGGATTTTTACAATAAATTGCGCGTTTCGTTGCCCAAGTTTCAGCCGAATGCGGCTCACATTGCGCTTGCAAAACTCGAAGAACGTTTAGGCGATGACTTTCTTCTCATCACGCAAAATGTCGACGATTTGCACGAACGCGCGGGCAGTAAACGCGTCCTTCACATGCACGGATATTTGAACGAACTTCGCTGCGAAAAAAATGAAGAGCACATTTTTCCGTTTACCGGCGAAGAAACGATGCAAACGAAATGTCCCATCTGCGGAGCGATGAGTCGCCCGCATATTGTTTGGTTCGGCGAAATTCCTCTGTTTATGGATACGATTGAACACGCACTTCAAACGACTGCAGAATTTGTTTACATTGGAACGAGCAGCGTCGTTTATCCCGCAGCAGGCTTTAAGCAAATCGCAAAACATTTCGGCGCTCACGTGACTTGCCTCAATTTAGAAGTGAATCCAAACGATCCGAATACCGACGAAAATATCCAAGGAAAAGCGACAGAAATTGTCCCGCGTTGGTGCGAAAATTTTGGAAAATAATCGAGGCAAACGATGGAAAAAATTAAAAAGACAAACGCCGCAAGACTTTTAGATCAAAAACACATCGCATACGAACTCATCCCGTATAAAGTTGATGAAAATGACCTCGGTGCAGAACATGTCGCAGCGACTCTCGGCGAACCGATTGAACGCGTTTTTAAAACGATTCTCGTTCACGGCGATAAAACGGGACATCTCATCGGCGTCGTCCCCGGCAATTTGGAAGTTTGCTTAAAAGGTCTCGCCAAGGCGAGCCGCAATAAAAGCGTTGAAACGGTTCCGCTCAAAGAACTTCTCCCGCTGACCGGTTACATCCGCGGCGGTTGCTCTCCCATCGGACTCAAAAAGCCGTTTCCGGTATTTCTCCACGAAACGGCAATGCAGTTTGATTTTATTTATGTGAGCGCAGGACAACGCGGTCTGCAAATAAAAATTTCACCGCAGGATTTAGTCGCTGCGGTGAATGCAACGGTTGCCGCCATCGCGGAACCGAAACCGACGATTTAGCAATTACCGCAACTTCCGCAGTTTTCGCCAGCGGCATTATTTAATCCAAGACGATTCAAAATTTCAAAATCGCCGCGGATTGTAGTGCCGCTTGTCGTTAACATATCGCCCGTAATTGTAGCGCTTGCGCCCGACACAAGAGCTTTTTCACCAAAGTCTTTCATGATTTTACGGCCAGCGGCCAAACGGATATTGGCTTCGGGGTTAATGTAACGGAAGAATGCAATCGTCCGCATTAAATCTTCGGCGGGGATTTGCTTTAAATGCGCCAAAGGGGAACCCGGAATTGGCATTAACGCATTGATGGGAATCGAGTGAATATTCAATTCGGCAAGGCTAATCGCCATATCCAAACGATCTTCCCAAGTTTCGCCCATTCCGATAATTCCGCCGGAGCAAACGCACAAACCTTCGGCTTGCGCCATTTTAATTTCGCGGATTTTATCCTCGTAAGTATGCGTCGTGCAAATATTCGGAAAATTCCGCTTACTCGTTTCGATGTTGTGATGATAACTCGTCACGCCCGCTTCATGTAAACGGTGCAACTGTTCTTTCGAAAGGAATCCCATACTTGCGCAAAGTCCGAGCTTCAGCGTTTTGTGCATTTCTTCGTAAGCTTCAATCGCTTTGTCAAATTCTTCGCCGGTGAGCGCTCGGCCCGCCGTGACGATAGCAAAACGGTTGACGCCCGCAGCCGCATTCTGTTTCGCTTCGGCGATAATGCGTTCTTTCGGCAAAAACGGATATTCTTCGCAGCCGGTTTTATTGTGAACAGACTGCGCACAATATTTGCAATTTTCGGGACAGCGTCCGCTGCGGCCGTTGATAATGGTACAAAGGTCGATGTGATTTTTACAGAAATGTTTTTGAATCCAGCCTGCGCCGGTTTCTAACTTTTCTAAATCACAAGTGAGAAAAAACGACAAGTCGTCGCCGCGTTGAATGCGATGACCATCGATAATTTTCTGAGCGAGTTCCAAAACATCTACATTCGCCATAGACTGTTTACCTCACGATTTTTTTCCTGGTAAGTCTTCTTTTTCAAAGGTCAATTTTTTCCCGTCGGCGTCGGCATCAATTTTAATCGTCGAGAAATCGGTGAATGTTCCGAGGAGAAGTCCTTCGGAAAGTTCATCTTCAACGAGAGTTTGAATGCTTCTGCGAAGCGGTCTTGCGCCGAGTGCGGGATCGTAACCGTGTTCGGCGATGACTTTTTTCGCGGCTTCGGTAAATTCGAGAAGAATGCCGCGTTCCGACAAATTCTTTTGCAAATAGCCCAAAAGAATATCCACAATGCGGATTAAATCTTCTTTGTTCAAACTGCGGAATACGATTTGATCATCGATGCGGTTCAAGAATTCGGGCGAGAACACTTTTTTCGCTTCTTCGTGAATCGTCGCTTCCATCCGTTCAAAATCATCGGATTCCGAAAGTTTCGTAAAGCCCATGCCTGCGCTATGCTTGACTTCGCGCGCGCCGACATTTGACGTCATAATGATAATCGTATTTTTGAAATTGATTTTGCGGCCAAAGCTATCGGTCAACTGCCCGTCATCTAAAATTTGGAGCAGAAGATTATACACATCGGGATGCGCTTTTTCAATTTCGTCGAGCAAGACAACCGAATACGGATGCTTGCGCACTTTTTCGGTCAGCTGTCCGCCGCCTTCTTCGTAGCCCACATATCCCGGAGGCGCTCCGATCAAACGGCTGATGCTATGCTTTTCCATGTATTCGCTCATGTCGATGCGAATCATCGAATCTTCAGCACCGAAAAGGCTGAGCGAAAGCACTTTTGCAAGTTCCGTTTTTCCAACGCCTGTCGGCCCGAGGAATAGGAAGCTTCCCATCGGGCGACGTGTATCGCGGATACCAGCCCGCGAACGCCGAATTGAACGCACTACCGCAGAAACGGCGCGGTCTTGTCCGATAATGCGTTCTTTAATTTCTTTATCCAAATTGATGAGCTTTTTCGTTTCTTCGCCCGCTAACCGCGAAATCGGAATGCCCGTCATTTTGCTTATCACATCGCGAATCACATCTTCATCGACGACTAAGCATTCGGTTTTCCGCTTTTCGAGCCAAGCATTTTTGAGATCTGTAATTTTCTTTTGTAAAGCATCCGCTTCGTCGCGGGCTTTTGCTGCATCTTCAAACTTTTCCGTCCGCAATGCGTCTTCTTTTTTCTGCACAGCTTCGGCAAGTTTCGTTTCCATATCGCGAAGTTCTGGTGGCACAGCCATACTCGCAAGGCGCGTGCGTGCGCCCGCTTCATCGATGACGTCTATAGCTTTATCCGGCAAGAATCTTTCGGAAAGATAACGATCGCCGAGGACAACGGCTGCGCGAATTGCTTCCGGCGTATATTTCACTTTGTGATGTTTTTCATAGCGATCCATCAAACCATTCAAGATGATAATCGAATCTTCAATTGTCGGCGGATTGATGAGAATCTTTTGGAAACGACGTTCTAGCGCTGCATCTTTTTCAATGTATTTGCGGAATTCGTCCACCGTCGTTGCGCCAATGCATTGCAATTCTCCGCGGGCAAGTGCCGGCTTAAAAATATTCGAAGCGTCCAAGCTTCCTTCCGAACCGCCTGCGCCGACAATCGTGTGCAATTCATCGATGAATAAAATCACCGCATTTTCGTTGCGCTGCAATTCCATGATGAGCGCTTTCAAGCGTTCTTCAAATTGGCCGCGGTATTTTGTGCCGGCGACCATCGCGGCGACATCCAATGTGATGACGCGTTTATTTTCCAAAATTTCAGGAATTTTCTTTTCGACGATTTTTTGCGCAAGCCCTTCAACGATGGCAGTTTTTCCGACGCCAGGTTCGCCGATTAAAACCGGATTATTTTTTTTGCGGCGGCAAAGCACTTGAATTAAACGTTCAATTTCTTCGCTGCGCCCGATAATCGGGTCGAGTTTTCCTTGCATCGCAAGCGCTGTCAAATCCCGTCCAAAATGATCGAGAATCGGCGTCTTCGATTTCGGTTCCATCCGACGATTTGCATTTCCCGAAGAATTGACATCCAATTTCTGCGGACGCGAATCATCTTTTACCGATTCAATGGCTTGGCGTAATGCATTATATTCGACGCCTGCTGCGGTAAGCGCTGCCGCGGCCTGCGATTCTGCGACTTTCAAAAGCGAAAGCAAAACGTGTTCTGTGCCGATGTAATTATCGTCTAATAATTGCGCTTCGACTGCGGCGGCTTGCAGCACACTTTTCGCATGATCCGAAAATGTCACTTGCGAACCGATTGTCATCATTCCGCCCGAAGACGAAATGGAGCGTTCCACATCTTGCGCAAGCGTATTCAAATCCACGCCCAATGTTTTGAGCGCAGCCGCTGCGACGCCCGCTCCTTCGCTTACAATGCCGAGCAAAAGATGTTCCGTTCCCACATGTTCTGAATTGAGCCGTTTTGCTTCATCGCGAGCAAATTGCAAAACTTTCTTCACACGATCTGTAAAACGTCCAGCCATTTATTCCCTCTCCTTTTCAAAAGGCACCACCACTCCGCCGTGCATGTGAACGCGACTCGTTGCAAATTCCGCCATGCGTTCATCGTGAGTCACCACGAGCAAAGTTTGCTTATAATCTTCGTGAATTTGTTGAAAAAGTTCATTCAGCATCCGCGCATTTTTTTCGTCCAAGCTTCCGCTCGGTTCATCGGCGAGGATGACATCGGGACGATTCATAAGCGCCCGCGCCACAGCAACTCGCTGCCGTTCGCCGCCCGAAAGTTCCTGCGGTAAATGTTTTAATCTTCCGGCAAGTCCCACTTTTTCGAGAAGACTTTCGGCGTATTCTCTTTGCTCCGAAAAATTGCCGAGCGGATTTAAAATGCGAGCGGGAATGCACACATTTTCGAGTGCGGTAAATTCCGAAAGCAAGTGATGAAATTGAAAAACAAATCCCACTTTCTTTGCGTGATATTCATCTTTTTCTTTCGCAGACATTTTGCTCAAATTCTTTCCTTCAAAAAGAATTTCGCCCGATGTCGGCGTATCGAGTGCGCCCACTAAATTTAAAAACGTGGACTTGCCCGATCCCGATGCTCCTGTGAGCACGCAGAATTCATTTTTCAAAAGCGAAAAATCAACGCCTTTTAAAATTTCCAAACGTTCACCGGTTTCGCTAAAAACGCGAGTCAGCGCTTTCGTCTCTAAAATTTTTTCTGCATTATTCATGACGAATCGCCCCCACCGGATCTAAAGTCGAAGCTTTCCACGCCGGAAGCAAAGTCGAAAGAGTGCAAAGCAAAATGCCGAGCACAAAGACGATAATCACATCGAGCGGATCGATGAGCACCGGAAAATACGGCAACACATACACATCGCCCGGAAGCTTGATAAAGTGATACGTCTGCTGCAAAGCGCAAAGAATCAGCCCTACAGTTCCGCCGAGAATTGTTCCGCCGACGCCGATGAAAGAACCCATCAGCATAAAGACTCGCATCACACCGCGGCGCGAAAGTCCCATGCTGCGGAGAATGCCGATTTCTTTTGTCTTGTCGGTGACGACCATAATGAGCGAACTGATAATATTAAATGCAGCGACTAAAATGATTAAGCAGATAATGGCTGCGACGATGAATTTTTCGTAATTCATCCATTTGAGCAATGTAATATTTTTCGTTTTCCAATCGATAAAATAATACGGATAACCGATGACGTCGCCAGCGCGCTCTGCGCTTTCATTCGCTTTCCATTGATCTTTCACGCGAAATTGAATTCCCGAAACTTCGTTTATGCGTAATCCTAAAAGTTTCTGCGCTTCGGGAATTCCAATGTATGCGATATTGCCATCGTATTCATACATTCCCGTTTCAAAAATTCCTGCGACAACGCAAGCCAAAATTTTTGGTCCACCCGAAGAAACGGCATCTGTACTTTGAAAAGTTTGAATGATGATTTTATCGCCTACGAGCACGCGCAAACGATTCGCAAGCGAAACGCCGAGAATTACTGCGGGGCGTCTTTCCCCCATCGCATCGGGAAGTGAATCAAGAGAATAATTTCCGCTCACAATATTTTCGGAAAGGTTCACCACCTTCGCCGAACGTTCTGCGTCAATTCCGTAAATGACAATGCCATCGTTGACTTTTTTGCTGCTAATTCCCACTTTATAAATCACAAAGGGAGCAGAAGCCACGACTTCGGAATCCTGCGCCATCACGACACCGGCGAGCGAATCGTAATTGAGAACAGGTTCACTTCGATACGCATACATTTCGAAATGCGCATCTTTGCCAATCATCTGAGCGGTGACTTCTTTTTCAAAACCGTTCACCGCCGACAGCGCAACGATCAGCGCAAAAACGCCGATGCTTACCCCGAGCATGCTAAAGATGCCGATAAGAGAAACAAATAAACTTTTTCTCTGCGCTCCGAGATAGCGCCACGCAATTAAAAATTCCAGTTTATTCATGCAAAAAATGCAGCCGGTGCAGAACCAAGTCTGCAACCGGCTTTGAAATTAGGTTTCCGGCTTCATCAACGGGAAGAGAATCACATCGCGGATGGTCTGCTGATTGGTCAAAAGCATCACCATACGGTCAATGCCAAATCCTACGCCACCCGTCGGCGGAAGTCCCGCTTCGACTGCGTCAATGAAGTTTTCGTCCATCGGATGAGTTTCGCCTTCGCCACCGCGACCGCGGCGCACTTGATCTTCCAAGAGTTCGCGCTGACGCACCGGATCATTCAATTCCGTATAAGCGTTGCCGAGTTCCCAACCATTTGCGTATGGTTCGAACTGTTCAATCAAATCCGGATTTTTGCGATGGCTCTTGCAAAGCGGCGTGCTTTCCTTCGGCATATCGATGATGAAAGTCGGCTGAATCAATTTCTTTTCCACAGTGAGTTCGAAAAGTTCGAGAATTCCGCGACCACGACTCCATTCGCCATCCATCTTGCCGCCGAGCTTATCGAGAGTCGCTTTCAATTCATCGTCAGACATCGCAGAAACATCGTAACCGCCGATTTGCTTAATCGCATCAAGCATCGGAATACGCGGCCACGGCGCCTTAAAATCAATTTCGGTTCCTTGATAATTGATTTTCGTCGAGCCCGTTGCAGCGATTGCGGCACGTTCGTAAATATTTTCAAAATGCACCATCATATCGTTGTAATCCGCATAAGCCTGATAAAATTCGAGGCCAGTAAATTCGGGGCTATGCGTCCGGTCCATGCCTTCGTTGCGGAAGTTTTTGCTGAATTCAAAAACGCGTTCCATACCGCCCACAATGCAACGCTTCAAATAAAGTTCTGGAGCGACGCGCAAATACAAAGTCATATCTGCAGCGTTATGATGCGTTGTAAACGGACGCGCATTTGCACCGCCGTAAATCGGTTGAAGAGTTGGCGTTTCCACTTCGATGAATTTATTTTCGAGCAAGTATTCGCGAATCGCTTGCAAAATGCGACTGCGTTTTAAGAAGACTTCGCGGACATCGTCGTTGAGCGCCATATCGATATAACGTTCACGGTAACGCGTATCCACATCTTTAAATTCGTTGAAGACTTTCTTGTTGCCGTTTTCGTCCACGATTTCTTTGGGCACGGGCAGCGGACGAATCGCCTTCGCGAGCATTACCACCTTATCGGCCTTCACCGAATATTCGCCCGTATGCGTTTCCATCATCGAGCCTTCGACACCGACGATATCGCCAAAGTCAATCATCTTCACAACTTCATAATCGGCTTCGCCCACCAAATCCTTTGCGCAGACAATTTGCAAACGACCATAGCGGTCCTTCAAATGCATAAAGCAAAGTTTACCCTTGCGATTGTAACGCACCACGCGTCCTGCAAACGCAATTTTTTCTTCGGATTTTAAGAGTTCTTCTTTCTTTTCACGGAGAAGTTCCGACGTATGCGTGCGGTTAAATTTATGCGGATAGGGATTCACTCCCATTTCCTTAAACTTCGAAAGCTTATCAAGGCGAGCCTTGTATTGGTCATTCATTTCTTGCATAGTAAGAATCCTGTTGAAATTTTACGGCACAAATGTAGAAATTTAACGCCTTTAAGAAGCAAATCCGAGACGCTGCGAATCGGTAAAAAGCGAAAAATTTTGCAAAAATGCAGAAAAATTTTCCTTCAATTCTATCTGAATAAGATTTTTCCGCTTCGGAAAATTTCAAATTCTTTGACCAAAAATGCGTTTCAAAAATTTTTTTGATAATTTTATTTTAATCTAACTTTTCAAGCCTAAATTAACTAAATTAGTTTCAGCTAAAAAAGGAAACATTATACTTTCTATTTTCAAAACGAAAAATTCTTAAGCGCTTTGGCTGGTGCCGCTGCGGTTGCCATCGGAAAGAAAATCCTCAAATCCCCGACGACCCGCGATCTTGCTGTCAAAGGCCTTGCGCAAGGGATGAAGCTTCACCACGAAGCCAAAGAAAATTTTCAAAACATGAAAGACGAAGCTTCGGACATTTGCAACGATGCCAAAGCAGAAGCTGGCTTAGATAAATAAAAAACTCAAAACCTCATTGTTTTCAATGAGGTTTGCGTTTCGCAATTCAAAGAAATATCGCGACGGCGATGTTTTAAGGTGTGCCAAAATGAAATTTCAAATTGTTTACGATAAACCCGGACGCTTGCGTGTGCGCGCCGGCGGATTTGCTTTTGATAAAAATAAAGAATGCGCCATTTTTATGGTACTTCGAAATTTTGAAGGCGTCACATCCGTTCAAGTTCACGCAGAAAACGTGGGCATTTTAATCACTTATCAAAATGACATTCGAAAAAAACTTTTGGAATTTTTAGAAAATTGCGATACGCGAAAATTAAAAGAGAACCTTTAGCCGTTCGCAAATCCGAAAAATCAACGGTCTTTGCGGGAACCGTCCTCGAAGAAGGTTCTCTCGTCATCAAAGTCCGCGAAATTTTATCGAATACAAAAATCAGCAAAATCATCGAGCTCATCGACAATTCCGAAAATTTAAAAGCCGGCATTCAAAGCCGCGCCGAATCTCTTGCCGATAGCATTGTTCCGTTCAGTTTCCTCGCCTTTGGACTCA
>SAMEA104315433__coassemble_1084_pt1 | contig 11159 bp, 5 predicted proteins | sample SAMEA104315433__metabat2_low_PE_037 | metagenome-assembled genome bin SAMEA104315433 (sample SAMEA104315433) | gut metagenome | biome: Monkey gut; feature: monkey-associated habitat; material: faeces | place: China | collected 2013 | reverse complement strand
GAGAGAATCCCAACGCAGATAATTTTCGGCGAGGAATTGTTGCACTTGCTTCGGAGCGCTCCCGCCCGCACCGGTTTCGAACATGCCTCCGCCCGCCATCAACGGGACAATCGAAAGCATCTTCGCCGAAGTTCCCACTTCCAAAATTGGGAACAAGTCCGTGAGATAATCGCGCATCACATTGCCCGTGACCGAAATCGTATCCAGTCCTTGCTTCGCACGAGTCATCGTTTCAAAAATCGCATCCTTCGGCGATTTAATGGAAATTGAAAGTCCCGAAAGATCGTGCTCCTTCAAATACAATTCCACTTTCTTTTGAATTTCGCGGTCGTGTGCACGATTCGGATCCAACCAGAAAATCGCAGGCATTTTTGCAGTTCGCGCACGATTTACAGCAAGCTTTACCCAATCGCGAATCGGCGCATCTTTTGCTTGGCACATGCGGAAAATATCGCCCGTTTCCACCTTTTGCGAAAGAAGAACTTCGCCCTTCGAATTGACAGCGCGGATAATTCCTTTGTCCGTTGCGATAAATGTTTTATCGTGACTGCCGTATTCTTCGGCGCCTTGCGCCATCAGGCCAACATTCTGCACAGTTCCCATGACGCTCGGATCGAATGCGCCATTCTTTTTGCAGAAATCGATTGTCGTTTCGTAAATGCCCGCATAAGAGCGATCGGGAATGCAAGCTTTGACTTCTTGCAATTTACCATCTTTATTCCACATACAGCCCGAATTGCGAATCATCGCCGGCATCGAAGCGTCGATAATCACATCGCTCGGCACATGCAAATTCGTAATGCCCTTCGTCGAATCGACCATCGCCAAATCCGGTCCCTTCTGAAGCGCTGCGTCAATTGCCGCTTTCACTTCGGCTTCTTTTGCATTTCCCGCTAAGCGTTTATACAAATCACCGAGTCCGTTGTTCGCATTGATGCCGAGTTCTTTGAAGAGAGCCGCATACTTTTCAAAAACATCGCGGAAGAAAACGCGAACAAAAGCGCCGAACATTACCGGATCCGAAACCTTCATCATCGTCGCTTTCAAATGCACCGAGAAAAGGACGCCTTGTTTCTTCGCATCTTCCATTTGTTCTGCGATAAATTTTTCAAGGTTCTTCATCCGCATCACGGTCGAATCGAGAATTTCACCGGCAAGAAGAGGCTTGGCTGTGCGCAAAACTTTGACTTCGCCCGATTCCGAAACAAATTCAATTTGGAAAGTATCCGCTGCGGGGAGAGTAATCGATGTTTCATTTCCGTAGAAATCGTCCGCATTCATGTGCGCCACATGCGTCTTAATCGAAGCGTTCCAATTTCCATCGGAATGCGGATGCTTCTTCGCATAATTTTTCACCGCCAAAGGAGCGCGTCTATCCGAATTGCCTTGGCGCAAAACCGGATTCACCGCAGAACCTTTCACCTTGTCATAGCGAGCGCGAATTTCTTTTTCTTCATCATTTTTCGGTTCATCCGGATAATTCGGCACCGCATAACCATTCTTTTGCAGTTCCGCAATCGCGGCTTTGAGCTGCGGCAGCGACGCAGAAATATTCGGAAGCTTAATGATATTTGCCGACGGATCTAATGTCAATTTCCCGAGAAATCCCAAATCATCGGAAATCGGCGCATCAAAAAATTTCGTATCCGGAGAAAGTCTATCGGCGAAAGCCGCTAAAATGCGCGCGCCGAGAGAAATGTTTTTCGTTTCCACATCGATGTCCGCAGTTTTTGCAAATGCGCGCACAATGGGTAAAAGAGATTGAGTCGCGAGGAACGGCGATTCATCTGTGAGAGTGTAATAGATCTTCGTATTCATACGATTTAAAGATACAAATAAAATTTCTTTTTCAAAAAAAAATTCCGCTGGGAACTAAAAAGTTTTTCCCAAACGGAATTGATTTGCAACAAATCTGTCGCGTCAAAAATAAAACGCGCAGAATTTATTCTTGTTCTTCAATTTTTTTCAGCAAATCTTCGCTTAATTTTCCACCGCTTTGAATGTCTTTAATCAACCAATCCACCGATTCGATGAGATCGCTCTTCGGATATTTCGTTTTGAATTCTTGGAAAAGCGCAAGCGCAAGAGAATCCTCTTTTAAATTTTCGCGGGCTTGGAACGCACGGCTAAAGAGAACTTTTTCAGCCTTTTCTCCGTTCGGCCAAACGCGTAAATATGCCGCCAATTCTGCGTCGGAATCTTTGTAACGCGCATTTTCAAAATCGATGATAGCGAGTTCGTAAACGGCTCTCGATAAAATTGAATCATTATTTTCGCCGAGAGAAATGACGCGCACCCAATTCAAATAAGCGCCATTTAAATTGTGCGCCTGATGAATGGAATCGGCAAAAGCAATCAAATCGGATGTCGAGAATAAATCTCTCCGCGGTAAAAATGCCGAATCGAGAATTTTCACCGGATATTTTTGATACAAATCGCGGCGGAAATTTTCAAACCAGTTGCGAGTCAAATCGTTCATCGCCGAAAGGAAAACGGCGACTTTCATCGAATCCAAATCCGTAACGGTCGAATTCGGATATCTCTTGTAAAATTCATAGCGGAAAATATTATCCGGCGTATGCGCGATAATTCCCATTTTTCCGCGGACCGATTCGAATTTTTTCTCCGGATAAATTTTAGAACCGATGCGATCAAAAATCGCTTTCAATGTATCTTCGGAAATCAAATATCCCGTGTCGCCCAAATGATCCAAAAGCGCACTGCGATAGAAACGAAGCTTAATCGAATTGCGCAATTTCGCCGTCATCGGACTTTTGTCTAAGCCGACTTCGCGAGCTGCGGTCGCTTGCAATTTCCAGTTGAGAAGCACCGAAGCACTGCGACGACGCCCATATTCTAAGCGAAAACGCGGAGGCATTTCACTACGCATTTGCTTCACATCTTTTTCAAATAAAATCGGTTTATCGTTCGATGTAACGAGAACCGTCATCGAATCTAGCGGATATTCTGCATCTTGCCAAATCGCCCATTGCACTTTTTCCGCTAAAGAATCATTCCAAATTTCATCGGCAGATTTTTTGTGCGATTCAAAATATTTTTGCACTTTTTCTTTTGAAAAATCGACAAAGCGAATGGCGAATTTTTCAAGAAGATTTTTTTCGCTATTGTTCACCAATTTTTCAGCGTATTCATCGGCAAAACGATTCCGCAAAATCGAATCCAAATTATCCGTTGCCTTTAATTCGGGAGCGCGACGCAAGAAAACTTTCATCACGATAAATTTATCGCCGATGCGAACAGATCGAAAATCGTCCACAGCGATGGAATCTTTGCCAAAGAGCAACTGGAAAATGGTATCATTTTTCAAAATGCCTTCGCGAGAACTCGCCGAAAAATCTTCTTGCTGAAAATGCGGCAGCGCAAATAGAGACAGTTTTTCGCGGAAAGTTTTTTCCACATTTTTCGCTTCGGCAGAATCTTGCGTTTCGACGAAACCGAGATTGAGAGAAGGCGCAGTCACGATTAACTTTTGCGCTTCCACATAATTTTTCGCAGCTTCTGCATTTTCGCTGAGATAAATTTTCTTCGCCACAGCATCGCGGCAATCGTTCAATTCTTTGCACGAATCCGCCGCAAAAATTTTCTTGTTGCGATTGAAAAACGCTTGCAATTTTTCATCGGTAAATCCCAAATTTTGGCCGAGGAAAATTTCTTGATACATTTGCGATAAAAAGCGTTCTTCTAATTCGAGCAAACGATTTTCAATTTTTTGTTCATCGCCTAAAATTTCTTTGCCCGCTTGATAAATCACCCGCGATTCGATAATGTTTTCAAGCGCTGCGCCTTCTTGCCCTGGCATCGCATACGGATGTGGCGCAGTCCGTTTTAAAAATTCAAGGTCGGATTGATAAATTTTTTCGGCACCGACTTCGGCGATAATTTTATCCGAATTTTCCGATGAGGAACACGCCGCAAAAATGCCGACGAGCGAAGCCGCAGAAAGTGCCAAAAGCGTAGAAATTTTTTTCATATTGAGTTCCAAAATTTTACAGAGAAGCTAACGCATCTTCCAAAGTTTTATGAATTTCCAAAAGTTGATCCGCACCGATGATTTCGATGATTTCCAAAACGTTTTCGTTCACATTCGCAACTTTGAAAACGCCACCGACTTCTTTGACTTTTTTATTGACAAAAAGAAGTGCGCCGAGACCCGTACTGTTGATATAACGCAACCGCGAAAAGTCTGCGACGAGAATCGTTACATTTTCTTGCAAAAGAGCGATAATCCGATTGGAAGTCGCTTCGGCATTCGTCGAATCCAAATCGCCGACAAAGCGCAAGAGTTTTGCGTTTGCACAATTTTTGATATTTTCAATCGTTAAAAGTTCTGGAGTTTCGTTCATTTTCCCTCTCGTAATCGAACAACATGCACTTCAACTCGCGTCGGTTCTACTTGATAACTCATGCGAGATGATAATTTTTTAACTAACGCAATCCCACGCCCGCGAATGGATTTCGGATCCACTTGCGGATTTTCATATTTTCCAATCAACGTTTTTTGCTCTTCCGAAGAAAGCTCTGCACATTGATTCGAAATAGAAAGTTCCATTTTTTTCTTATCAAATTTTAACTGCAAAAGAAAAACGCCGTCTGCGGGTTTTCCATGTTCGATTGCATTATTCGCTAATTCATCGACGATGGATTCCATGACGAATGTTTCTTTCCCCGTGTAACCTTTGCTCTGCAAAAGTCCTGCGATTAAACGCCGCATCGGCGGCACAACCGCAGCTGTCGCCGGAAATGTCGCTTTTAAAAAACGCGAAGCGCCTTTAAATTCCCAGCGGAAATAAGACAGAAAATGTCGCAAATTGAGAAATGCGGGAATCGCTAAATCGACGCCCATCAAATTCAATTTTTCTTTTAAATCGGGATGCGCCGCAAAGAGCGAAACACTTCCTTGCTTTTGCAGCACCCGAGAACGCAGCCCCATAATGACGCCGACTGCAGGCGAACTCAAAAATTCAACGTCCGAAAGATCCACCGCCCAATGGACAGCGCCCGCATCGTAAAACTTTGCAATTTCCGCAGACACTTGCGGAATCAATTCAAGTCCGATGTCACCGCGAAGTTCTAAAATCGTCACTTCCGGTTCTTCGGGTAATGTGTAAACGGCAACTTGTTTCATACAGCAGAAGTTTCCAAGCTGCAATTTTCACCCAATTCCAATGTGATTGACACATCCGAACCATTAAAATTTTTCAGCTTTTGAAGCATCCGTTCAGACTCGACTTCTAAATCCGCCAAAACCGCACCGCTCGCTTTGAGCGCATGCGCAAAATCGGCGACGGATTCTTTTAAAACCGGAAAAAAATCCGCATCGGTAGATACATCCAAACGGACGGAACGATTCTCAACCATACTTACAATATATATAGATTTCTAGCTATATTGCAACCTGTGAAACGGTTAAAGCCCGCTGTCGCAATCGGCATCTTCGCCGTGTTCGTAGGCTGCCTTGTGGCTTTAGCCTGGTGTGGCTATTATTTTCTGAATCATTATTTGGATTCGCCGCATACTTACGGAAATATCGAAGTGAATTTGATGGGTCACGAAGCCGATGGACTTCTTGCGCACCGTTGGGATTCGATTTCGGTGAAAGGCGAAGGATTTGATGTAGCGGTGAAAAATCCGCGGTTCGATGCACACTTAATGTTTTCGCCCGGTGAAGATTTTGTGCACATTTTCGCAGATTCCGTCAGCGCAGAAATCGATCCGAAAAAATTTCCAGAGTCCGACTCGGATACGACAAAATTGCAAATTCCCGATTTTCGAATTCCGTTAGACGCGCAAGTTCATGTGACCCATGTAAAAGCTCACGTAGAAGGAATCGGCGATTGGAAATTGGATTCGCTGCAATTCAAACCCGAAAACGAACGCGCTGCAACTCTTTCTTTTCAAAATGCCGAAGGAAAATTTATCGAAAGAAAAACTTCGGGCGAAATTTCGGCAACGTGGCAAGGCGATTTTATTTCGGCGAATGTGAAAATTAAAACCGAAGATAAAGACAGCATCGCCGTTGCAGTCAATTTTCCAAAAGACAATCCGAAAGATCTTTCCGGTTCTGCGGACGTTTGCGTGCAAGACCCGCGAAAGCTCGTCAAAGGGCGCATTCCAAAAAGCATTTCCGTTAAAAATCTCCAAGTGAATACTTCGTATAGCGCAAACTTGGAAACAAAAAAATATGCGTATAACGCCCGCGTCCGCATAAACCTCGGCGCACTTTGGCCGCTTCCCGCTTTGGCAGCAGATGTCAATGTGCAAGGCTCCGAAAAAATGAATTTCCGAATTGACGGAAAATTCACGGGAAATAAACCGGGGCAAAAAATTACGGTAATTGGAACGGTGGATAAAAATTTGAACGGTTCCGCCGATGTCGAAGTGAAAGGAATTGAATCGCGATTTGGTCCGCGCTATCAGCCGCTCGATTGTTCCGTCCACGCGGTCAAGTCTTCGGAAAATTCTTTGACAGCGCATGTCGTCACCGGTTCGGGTTCCATTGTCGACGCCGAAATTTCGGGGCTCAAAAAAGGAAAGTTCAATATCGATTTTACCGGCGACGTTGCCGAAAACGAAGCGTGGTCCACGCGTTGGAGCGGAAGGCATTTGCGTTTAGGCTCGCGCCCGCAAGTGAAAGGAAATTTCAGCGATGGAAAAATGCGCGCCGATGTCGCCATCGCACCGGTCGGCTATGCATATCAAATGGCGGCGGATTCTCTTTTCACCACTCTCATCTTGGACAAAAAAGGAATTGACTTTGTCAAAGGATTTGTGAAAACTTCGAAAGAAGAATTTTCTTTTACCGGCGATGTCAAATGGAAAGATTCCATTCCGCATACTTCATGGGAAGTGCATCAATCGGATTCGGGTTACGCAAAAGCGTTCATCGATTTTGATTTGAGTTTAACTAGCGAAGCGCATCGTGTGCGACTTTCGACAATTCCTTTTGCGGACACGGCACTTCTCCGCGGATTTGACGGCATTGTGAGCGGTTCTTATACGCAAAATTTTGCGCGTTGGGAAGGCGCCATTGACGCCGAAGTGGAAACGGAAATTTTGCAAATTCCATTGCACGGAAGATTTAAAACGCACAATACCATCGACAGTTTATTCCTCGATTCTGCAATCATTTCGACGAAGACAAATTCCATTGAAATGGAAGGGCAAGCTTTGCTCGAATTTGATTCGACGGCGAATTTCTTCAGCCGCATGGAAATTCTCGATGCGTGGGCTTCGACCGAAAAATTCGACATTCCTCTTTTGCTCGAAGCGTATAAAGGCTCGCCGCTTTCGACGGGAATTTTTAGCGGAAATGTTTCGTATCGCAAAGGCACCGGTTTTCAAGGAACGCTTTTGTTTACGGATTTAGCGCTCAAAGGAATTGACCCCGAATTTTTCTCCATTTCAAAATTGGATGTTTTTACTGAAAAAGAAAAAATGCAAATCTCGGGAAAAATCAAAGCCGGTGAACGCGCGTGGAACGGAGACTTGCAAATTGATGTGAACGGACTTTTGGATCCGAAGCGGCACATTTTTGCGTACTTCACCACTCCCGTCGGCGGGACCGCTTGGTTTGACGGCGACATCGATTCGGTTTACAAGTGGCAAGGCAAAGCGCAACTTTCGGGCTCGTGGTTTTTGCCGAGTGGATTAGGCGAAATTATTTACACCGATTTTAAAGCAGATGCAACTGGCGATTTGCATTCCATTCTCGACAGTTTGCAGCTTTCATTCCATTCGGATTCGACGGCGATTGATACGAAGCGCGGCTTCCCCATTTTGCCGGTTTCGTTTAACGGCGATTTTAAAAATGGAATTTTTACCATTCCGAACGCAGTTCTCACCAATCACTTGGGCGAATTTATTCGGGCGAGTGCCAGTTATGATTTGAAAAATCGAAAGCTCGGAAGCATCGATCTTTCGACCGAAAAATTTTCCATCGTCTGGAATCAAATTCACAATATTTTGTTGAACAATATCAGCGGACGTTTAGAAGATTCCGAAAAAGAATTTGTGCTTTCGCTTAAACTCGATAGCGTTTCATATCAATTAAACAAACCCGATTGGGGCGAAGCAAATGCTTCGGCACACGGCGACGCAACTTTGCATTTACCGCACGCCGAAAACGGTAGTTTTGCCAATCCAACTCTCGAAGGAAATATTCGATTGGACCGCGCCGTTTACAAGAATAATTTTTCCGTCGATTTGGGATTTGGCAGTTTGAGCAAAATTTCGGCGACACTTTCGAGCTTCTTTACGAAAGTACGTCGCACAAAACCGCCCGTAAAAAAGACTGCCGCAAAATCGCGTCCGCTAAATATTTCTATTCACGTGAGCGATTCGCAGCGCGATACCGTCGCCATTCTTACAAACCTCGCCACCTTCCCGCTCACCGTGGACCTTTGGATTTTGGGAACTTCGGACCATCCGCTTTTCCGCGGCGACGTCAACAATTCGGGCAGCGGAACAATTGGGCTCAAAGATCTTTTCCAATTCAATTTGGAATCATTCGCGATTTCATTCCAAGATGTTCCTTGGAACCGCGGCACAATCAATGTTTCGAGCGTTCAAGAATTGCCGTATTGTCAAACAAACGATAACCGCGACGATAACGAAACTTGCCCGGTGCATTTAGATATTCTCGGTTCTATCGTTGCGCCCAAACCGATGCCGAGCGCAAACTGCGGCGTCGATGAATCGCCCGCATCGCTTTATTACAGCGTTCTTCTCGGCTGCATTTCCGAAGGCGAAAATTCGACAATTGACAAAAATAAAGTCGCAGGAAAACTCATCGGAAGCGTTCTCACTTCGACGGCGAATAAAACTCTCGGCGGCGATTACGTGGGCGATATCGATATGAAGTTGAAATTTTTTGACGAAGAATCTGTCGCCGAAAAAGATTCGAGTTATTTGAAAATTCCGATTTCTTTGGATCGCTGGGTAAAAGATTTAAGCCTCGTTTTCGGTTACAAACAAGATCAAAGTGAAACGCCAACTTATGACCGCGCGCTCGAAGCTGGAATTACCTACATTATTCCCGCATTTTCCGAAGAAGATAAAACGAAAAATCCGGAACATTACAGTCCGCAACTTGATTTTGGTGCAAGCCTAGTGCAGAAAAGTTACCTCACGACAACCGACGAAGACGAAAACCGTTTGGAAAAAAATATCGGTTTTAATTACAGTTATAAATTCTGGTCGCCGTGTTTATTCGGACTCGGAAAATGTGCCGAAAGAGAAGCGAAAGCGAAGGAGCAAAAATAATGCAAAAATTGCTTCTGATTTTCTTCTCGATTTTCTTTTTCTGCGCAGCCGCTTTTGCGGATGATTCGCCCGCAGATTCTTCGCAAATTAAAAATCCTTGGAAAGTTTCTTTCATCGGAAACAGTTTATATACCGATGAACAACTCGCGCTCGAATTAGACATTCCCGAAGAATTCGGAGTCGTCGATACCATTCGCCAAGACTTTTTAATGCAAGTCGCCCGAACCAATTTGGAATTGCTTTATTATTCCGATGGCTATTTCAGTTTCACTTCGAAGATGGAAATTCTGCGAAATCAAACCGATGCAGTCGATACAATTCCTTATACATTATATCGTTTCTACATCGAAGAAGGCGAACCTTACACATTTAATGAAATGAAAATTGAGCGCGATTCTCTCGCCGATAGCGTCGCCTTAAAAGGAATTCGCTTTAAGCCTGGCGCAAATTATGATCCGTCTATTGTCGCCGACGATGTGCAGCAAATTCAGGTGCTTTACCGCGAACACGGATTTTTACATGTCCGCGCAGATTACCTCGAATACTTGGATACATTACATCATCAAGTCAATGTGGAAATTTATATCGAGCCCGGAACGAAAGTGCGCATGGGAGAATTTTCGAGCAACACTTACAAGCCCGCGCGCATCGCCCGCTTAGACACGAGCGATACAAAAGGACTTTCAGATACCGCTTGGTTGAACAGCCTTTGGCGAATTCCCAAAGGCGAAGTAATCAACGGAAAAACTTATACAACTTTCCGCAGCAAATTGCTTTCGACGCAAATTTTTTCATCGATTCATTTGGAAGATTCTCCGCGGAGCGATAGCCTCTACGATGTGCATTTTAGCGCTGTAGAACGCATGCCCGGCGAATCGCGTTACTCCGTCTTCTTCGAAGAAGTTTACGGCTTCGGCGCTTCGGCAATGGCAAAGCATAAAAACTTTTTTGGTCGATTCCACGAAGGTTCTGCGAGCATTCTCGTCGCACAAAATAAACAAGAACTCACTCTCGGTTATGCAAATCCGCTTTTATTCGGAACGCGTTTCAATTTTATTCCGACGGCAATTCGCTTTGACGATCACATTAGTTTTAATCATGAAAAAACTTCACCGCCTGCATATCCCGATAGTTTGGAAGAACGCTACGAAGTCATTAACCGCGCCGACTTAACTTTCGGCATTACGAAGAATGTACGATTCCGCGCAACTCTCGACACGCGATTTGTGCAAAAAAATGAAACGCGATTCTTCAAAGTCAAAGGCGAAACGGCGCTCACATTCGATTATACCGATGATTACTTTAACCCGACAAAAGGCGTTCGCTTTTTGCCAAAGCTCGGCGTCGGCGCAAACTTTACCGGAAATATTCGCGATCCGAGAATGGAAGGAAATCCGTATTCTTACAGCGAATTTACAGCCATCGGTTACTTGCCGCTCTTCGGACCATTCCTCTCAGCAGCTAGCGTGAGCTACGGAAAATTCTTTGACAAAGCAATGGAAGACGATGCGCGTATTTTCTATCAAGGCGGTTCCCGCACAGTCCGCGGTTATCGTTTCCGCAGCATTTATCCGAGTTATACAAGCGTCGACGAAGACGGCGAAGAAGTCATCAATACGGGACTCACTCCCGAATACGTCCGCGCCAATGTGGAACTAAGAATCAATTCTCCGTTTGATGTAATTCGCAACTGGCAGCTAGTCGAATTTTACGATTGGACTCATGTCAGCGATAAATCGGGTGTTTACGCAAGCAAATCCAATGCTGCATTCGGAACAGGAATTCGTTACAAATGGCAATTCTTAACGATTCGTCTCGATTACACCTTTAAGAAAGATTTCTCGAATTCGGGCGCAGAAAGTTTTTCGTTCCAACGC
>SAMEA104315433__coassemble_1078_pt1 | contig 11181 bp, 7 predicted proteins | sample SAMEA104315433__metabat2_low_PE_037 | metagenome-assembled genome bin SAMEA104315433 (sample SAMEA104315433) | gut metagenome | biome: Monkey gut; feature: monkey-associated habitat; material: faeces | place: China | collected 2013 | reverse complement strand
GGCTGTCGATATGTCGATGGCTGCCGCAGGCTCGGAACCGGTAAAGAAGAAAAAGAAAAAAGAACCGCTTTTCAAAGCAGGCCAATACGAATTTGACATTAACGCAAGCTTCGAAATTCAAGCGGGCAAAGTTCTTTGGACAAGCGAAGATGACGAAAACAGCGATAACCTCGAAGAATGGTGGGGACGCGCAAACCTCGGTCTTGAAACGCATTCCAATGACTTTAACGGCAAGATTTTAATTTGGATGTATCCGGGTGATTTGCAAGATAATCAATATCATACGCATCACACCGCAAACGGCGACACCGCTGATACTTACGAATACCGCGATCTCTTTGAAATTCACGAAGCTTGGGCAGAACAACATACGCGTTATGCCGCAATCAAGCTCGGTCGTTGGGAATTCACTCAAAAGAACGGTGACTACTTCGGTAACTACGTCGATGGTTACTACAACGGCTTTAAGAGCGGTGCAAATAGCGAAAACGCTCTCCAATTTACGCTCACGCCGACCGAAACGATGACGATGGATGTTGCATTCATCAGCACCACGCCGAATTTGAACACAGGCGATCTCCGCTTAATGTTCCACTTCCACGATCTTTCGGGAATTGAATTCTTGAACTTGGATTTGGGCTACCGCACAAACGTCTTCGACCTCGTTCACGATGACGATACCGATGTGAAGCACACGATTTCTCTCCAAGGCAAGACTCCGATTGTTAGCGATCTCGCTTACTTCTTCCTCGAAGGCGCTCTTATGGGCATCGACGCCGAAGAAACTTATATCGATCGCTTCGGCAAGGAACGCACCCGCACGAAAGATCTCGTCGCTCCGATTACCGGCGGTATCCTTTTCACCCCGCGTGATTACCGCATCATTCTCGAAGCCGAATACATTCACGATCGTCAAAATACCGATTACGCAGACACCGATAAGAAGCATGTGAAAGACGTCCTCGGCGCCTTCTACATCGAAAAGCCGCTCACCAAGCGCTTCAGCCTTTCTTTCGGCGCTCACAGCTACGGCACTTCTCGCGATTACGGTTTCACCGGTAACTTAGTTGGAAAAATCAACTAACCCAAAAATTTGAAAGAAAGCCCCGCATCGCGGGGCTTTTTTAATGATGTTTGAAAAGAAAAATTGAGATGATGAAATTTCTCATAAGATAGTAGATCCAATTTTTTGCAATAACATTTGACTTCGTTACCGAAAAACCTCTACAATAATCATAACAAGATGCTATAGAAAAAATCTTTATATTCGCGATTATAATTTGGATTCCGCAAAAATTCAAAAGCTCATTTTTGAAAATCGTGATTCAATTCGCATTCAAAAAATTCATTCCAAATATTCGAGCCATTGGATTTATCTACAATATGCGACCAAAGCACCATTAGAATGTCTAATCGGAGTTCTTTTGATGTAATTTCTATTTTTTCCTTATCGTTATGGATTCTCTCGTTTTACTTTATCTGCTTTTGCCTGTAGCATTTAGCCTTCACGATTTCGAAGAAATTTTATTTCAGCATTCGTGGGTTTTGAAAAATCAGAATCGCATTGTGAAAAAATTTCCTTTCGCAAAAAATATCTTGGAACATTTAGCAAAACTCGATACAAAAAAATTTGCAGTTATTGCCTTTGAAGAATTTTGCATAATTCTATTCGGAACCATTTTAATGCTTGCTAAAATTTCTTTTTGGCAATACATTGAAGCTGCTTTGCTTTTCGCCTTTGGGATTCATTTAATCATTCATTTATTGCAAGCAATTCTTGTCAAAGGTTATGTGCCTGGACTTGTATCAAGTCTTTTGCTTTTGCCATACGGCTATTTTTCAACGCAACTCATCGTGAAAGAATTTCAATTGAAAACGTTTTTCATCGCCACAATTGGAACGGCTTTGATGATTTTGAATTTGAAAATAATGCATCGAGCAACAATGAAAAATTAAGATAGTGCGCACCGTTCTGCGCAAAATGCGATTTTACATTTTTATGGATATGACTCGGTAATAAAAATAAGCTGGCTTGTTTTTGCAACGCTCGTCTTGCACATAATTGTTAATTATAAATTAGCGGCGATGCAGAAATGAAATCAAATAAATTTGTTTTCGCTTTATTTGTCTTGCCCATCATTCCTAATTTTCTAAATTTTTTTACACACGTCTATGAGGTAATTCTATGCTTTTCAACCTGGACATGATCAAGGATCGTTACTCTAAAATTCCTGCTCGCGTGGACGCAGCCCGAAAGCTTCTCGGTCGCCCGCTCACTCTTGCAGAAAAAATTCTCTACTCGCATTTAATCGATGGAGCCGAGAAGCAAGTTTACGAGCGCGGAAATTCGTTTGCCGAATTTCATCCCGATCGCGTTGCCATGCAAGATGCAACCGCACAAATGGCTCTGCTCCAGTTTACAACAGCAGGAAAATCCAAAGTAGCACTTCCCTCTTCGGTGCACTGCGATCATTTGATTACAGCGCGCAACGGCAAAGAAGAAGATTTGCCGAAAGCTCTTGAAGAAAATAAAGAAGTTTACGGTTTCCTCTCTTCGGTCGCAGCCAAATATGGCATTGACTTTTGGAAACCGGGCGCAGGAATTATTCATCAAGTCGTGCTCGAAAATTACGCATTCCCCGGCGGCATGATGATTGGAACGGACTCGCACACGGTCAACGCGGGCGGTCTCGGCATGCTCGCTATCGGCGTGGGCGGCGCAGACGCTGTCGATGCGATGGTCGGACTTCCTTGGGAACTCAAATACCCGAAGCTTATCGGCATTCATTTGAAGGGAAAGCTCACCGGATTTGCAAGCCCGAAAGATGTCATCTTAAAAGTCGCGCGTTTGCTCACGGTCAAAGGTGGCACGAATGCGATTATCGAATACTTTGGCGAAGGCGCACGCGCTCTTTCGGCAACGGGTAAAGCGAGCATCGCAAATATGGGCGCAGAAGTCGGTGCAACTTGCAGCACATTCAGCTACGACGACTCGATGGAACGTTATCTGCGCGCAACCGGCCGCGAAGCGGTCGCTGACGAAGCCAATAAAATTCGGAATTATCTCGCTGCCGATCCCGAAGTCGAAGCAAATCCCGAAAAATTCTTTGACAAAGTCATCGAACTCGACCTTTCAACTTTGAAGCCGTATTATAACGGTCCGTTCAGCCCTGACCGCGGATATCCTATTTCCGAAATGCAGGAATCGCTCAAGGAATTTGGTTCGACGGATAAAGTGAGCGCAGCGCTTATCGGCAGTTGCACCAACTCAAGCTACGAAGATCTTTCGCAAGTGGCTTCTTTGATTCAACAAGCCCTCGAAAAAGGTCTCCGTCCGAAAGCTCCGCTCATCATCAATCCGGGTTCGGAACAAGTCCGCTATACCGCAGAACGCGACGGCTTCATCGACCTCTTCAAAAAATTCGGTGCGACGATTATGACAAATGCTTGCGGTCCTTGCATTGGAATGTGGGCTCGTCTCGGCGCCGAAAAGAAAGAAAAGAATTCTATCGTGCACAGCTTTAACCGCAACTTTGCAAAGCGCGCAGACGGCAATCCGAATACGCACGCATTCGTTGCAAGCCCGCTCATGGCAGTGGTTGCAGCCCTTTCGGGTTCTCTTCTTTTCGATCCCGAAAAAGATTTCTTGACAAACGAAAATGGCGAACAAGTAAAACTCACGCCGCCTTTGAAAGATGAACTTCCGAAGAAAGGTTTTGTCGTTGAAGATGCTGGCTATGTTGCGCCTGCAGCCGACGGTAGCAAAATTCAAATTTCCATCGATCCGAATTCGAAACGTTTGCAGCTCCTTGCGCCATTCAAAGCGTGGGACGGCAAAAATATTTCGGGCGCTCCGCTTTTGATCAAAGCCAAAGGCAAATGCACCACGGACCATATTTCGATGGCGGGACCTTGGCTCAAATTCCGCGGGCACTTGGAAAATATTTCCAACAATATGCTCATCGGAGCGGTCAACGCCTTTAACGGCCAAACGAATCAAGTCAAAGGCAATGACGGTGGCTATTACGAAGTCCCGGCGCTCGCCCGCAAATACCGCGACGCAGGAATTGGCTCAATCGTCATCGGCGATGAAAACTACGGCGAAGGTTCAAGCCGTGAACACGCCGCAATGGAACCGAGATTCCTCGGCGTGAAAGCGGTCATCGTAAAAAGCTTCGCGCGTATTCATGAAACCAATTTGAAGAAGCAAGGAATGCTTGCGCTCACCTTTACAAATCCCGCGGATTACGATAAGGTTCGCGAAGGCGATTACTTCGACATTAACGGTCTCACGAATTTCGCACCGGGCTCTCATTTCACTTTGGTGATTCATCACGCAGATGGTTCCGAAGAATCAGCCGATTTGAGTCAAACCTATAATCATCAACAATGGGAATGGTTCAAAGCCGGAAGCGCTCTCAATAAAATTCGCGCCGGAGAATAACGCCGCAACCATAAAATTCAAAGCACTGCAAACGCGGTGCTTTTTTATTTTCCATTTTTCTAAAAAAATTTTCTCCGCATTCTGCATCCATTTTTTTGCAGATTTTCATTTTCGTTTTCAAAAATTTATCCGCTGATTATTCTATTTTTGGGGCGATTTTTGTTATCAACCTAGAGGTACATTATGTCCGACAATCTGTCTGTTCTCGGCAAAGCTCGCAAGGCTTACCAGCCGAAACTTCCAGTCGCTCTCCGCGAAGGTGCGCTCAATGTGAAGCTCAACAAGGGCAAGCCCACCGAATCCGTTCGCGACCAGAAGAAAATCAAAGCTCTTTTCCCGAACACTTACGGTGCTCCGTATGTATCGTTCAAGGCTGGAAAAGCAGCTGGCGCAGCAAAGCCTATCAATGTGGGCGTTGTTCTTTCCGGCGGTCAGGCTCCGGGTGGTCACAATGTGATCGCTGGTATCTTCGACGGTATCAAGAGCATTCACAAGAACAGCAAACTCCTCGGATTCCTCGGCGGTCCTTCGGGTCTTGAAAATGGTAAGTTCATCGTGATCGATGCAAAGAAAATGGACGCTTACCGCAACGCTGGCGGATTTGACATTATTCAATCCGGCAGAACCAAGCTCGAAACCGAAGAACAATGGCAGAAGTGCTTGAAGGTTGCCAACGACCAGAAACTCGACGCCATCGTGATTATCGGCGGTGACGACTCGAACACGAACGCAGCCGTTCTCGGCGAATACTTCCAATCGCAAAAGGCCAAGTGCGTTGTCTGCGGTTGCCCGAAGACAATCGATGGCGACTTGAAGAACGAATACATCGAAACTTCTTTCGGTTTTGATACCGCTGTCAAGACTTACTCCGAACTCATCGGCAACATTATGCGCGATGCCAACTCGGCTCAGAAGTATTGGCACTTCATCAAGCTCATGGGTCGTTCTGCTTCGCACATCGCCCTCGAAGCTTCTCTCCAAACTCATCCGAACATCACCCTCATTTCCGAAGAAGTGAAGGCGAAGAAGATGAAGCTCAAACAAGTCATCAAGTACGTTGCAGACATCGTCGCTGCTCGTGCTGCTGCCGGCAAGAACTTCGGCGTTTGCCTCATTCCGGAAGGACTTCTCGAATTCATCCCGGATGTGGGCGTTCTTATTTCGGAACTTTCCGAAGCTCTCGCTCATCACGAAGCCGAAGTGGAAGGTCTTGACACCGCTGCGAAAGTCGAAAAGCTCAGCCAGTGGGTTTCGAAGTCTTCTGCAGAAGTGCTCGTGAGCCTCCCGGCATTCGTCCAAGCTCAGTTGATGCTCGAACGCGACAGCCACGGAAACGTGCAGGTTTCTCTCATCGAAACCGAAAAGCTCATCATCGAAATGGTGAAGAAAGATCTCAAGAGCCGCAAGAATTTCAAGGGCAAGTTCAGCGCCCTCAACCACTTCTTCGGTTACGAAGGCCGTTGCGCTGCTCCGTCGAACTTCGACGCTGACTACTGCTACAGCCTCGGTTACACCGCAGCAGTTCTCGCAAACAACAAGATGAACGGCTACATGAGCTCTGTCCGCGACTTGACAAAGGGTGCAGACAAGTGGGTTGCTGGTGGCATTCCTATCACGATGATGATGAACATGGAACGTCGTCACGGCGAAGACAAGCCGGTGATTCAAAAGGCTCTCGTCGAACTCGACGCAGCTCCATTCAAGTATCTCGCGAAGAATCGCGAAGAATGGGCGAAGACCGAATCCTACTCTTATCCGGGTCCGATTCAGTACTGGGGTCCGAGCGAAGTGGCAGACCAGATGACTTATACAATCCGTCTGGAACGCGGCGCAAAGATCAAGTAATCGGATTTTTCGCTTGAAATTTTCCGGAAACGGCTCCCCCGTTTCCGGATTTTTTTTGCACCCATTTCCGGCAACAAAAAAGAGAAGCCTTTTCGACTTCTCTTTTTTATTTGACCATTTCGTTTTGCGTTAGCGGAGCGCTTCCGAAGAAAGCAACCATTGCGAGTTGTTCACGCGGAGAATCGTCCGACCAGCACTGCGAGTTGCTGCATTCCGCACTGCGGATTCCGAAGCTGGAAGGCGTCCTTGCCAAAGCAAATTGCCGTTCACATCAAAGAGTTTTGCGACGCCGCGATTTGCAGAAATCGCTTGTTGCCAAGTGAGTTTCGGCATCGCTTTTTGCGGAACAATTCCGTCGTAACCGCCGATGTTCAAAGTTGCATAACCCTTGACTGCAGTCGTATCGCCGTTCGTTTCCCAAGCCTTTAACTGAATCAGATAATTTCCCGGATGGAATACTATCGTATCGGATTCCGGCACAATCGTGAGAATGTGACCGCTAATTTCACCTTGTAAAAGCACGCTGCCGAGAGAGACGATTTCATAAGAAAGCAAATCACCTTCCGGATCGAAGAAAATCGAATCCAAATCAATTTCTGCGACAAAATTGATTGTATCCTTCACAAAAATCGTATTGCGTTTTGTGCGCGGTCTATCGTTCACCGGTTCCAATTCGAAATGAATTTTCATTTCGGCAATTCCCGATTTTTTATCCGTTGCCGAGACGGTTACATAAGCGTCACCGCAAGAATCTTGCACAGCGCGAATGACGAGATTTCCATTTTCATAGAACGACGGATTCAATTTTCCATCATCGCTCTTCACGCTATAAGTCAGCGGATTCTTGGAATCAAACCAAGTTTTCACCGTTGCCTTCGTAAAGATGAACGACTTCGTAAAGTCTTCTGTTGCGGTCGTATCAATTTGTGCGACGAGAGTTTTCGGCGCATTTTGGTTCAAGTAAACCGTTGCGACTTCCGAAGTATCGCCTTCCGCATTTGTGATGTAATAAGTAAATGCATCAGCGACCCAGCCCGCTTTCGGCGTGTAAATGAACGAACCATCTTCTTTCAATTTCACCGAGCCAAATTCCGCGTCGGTTTTGAGAATCGCCGAAAGAGTCGTCTTGCCATCGGGATTGTAATCGTTTTTAAGAACGCCGTTCTTTGCAGAAACGACCAATGTCGTATCGCTAAATCCTTCAATCGTATCGTTCACCGCAACCGGAGCGTCGGCAACCGGATTGATTTTCACCGGAATTAAAACTTTTGCCGAATCCGTTTTATCCTTGGCAAAGAACGTGACGACAGCGTTGCCGTTTGCATCTTTCACCGATTGCAATGTAATGTAGAAGGTTGAGCCACCGATAACCGTGACCAAAGCCTTGATCAAAGAATCGCCGTATGCGCCATAAGTTAGCACATCGCCGTCTTCATCTTCAAAAAGAATTTGCGTTCTCTTAATCGTAATGTCTTTCGAGCCAAAGTCTTCATCGAGTTCAATATTTTGAATCACCGAAGAATCCGAAACGGTAACCGTCGGAGGATCGTTGACGCAAGCGATTTGAATCGTGACTTTCGCCGGTGCGCTTTCCAACTTGCGCGAATCCGTTAATGTATAAGTCCACGAATCCGTGCCGCAATACTTCGCGTTCGGCGTGTAAGTAAAGCCGCCCGTCGTCGCATCAAGATCGAGAATACCGTGAGCGGTTGAATCCTTGAGCGCCATGTCAAAGGTGGCTCCATCGATGCTAAAGTCGTTTAACAAGACGCCGTTTTTGCCCGAGACTTCGAGCTTTTTACCTTCGGTCGTATTGTAAGAATCATTCACTGCGGTCGGCGGATTATCCCGATCGACAATTTTCACATATAATTGATATTCCACCGAAGACTTTTCATCGCTTGCGGTGAGAACAATAATCGCTTCGCCATCGGTATTGACCTTCGGCAAAAGTTTCATCACATCGTTCGATGTAAAAGTCTTGCCGATGATTGCAATCGGAGCGTCCGACGGCAAAATTTTCGCGGTGACATTCAATTCATCACCATCTTCGTCGGTGAAAATATCACCCAAAGTGAGCTTCAGCGTATCGCCTTCGTAAACGACTGCCGAATCCGGACTCGGATGCTTTGCATATTCTTCGGAAAGGGTCGGCGCATGCGTTTCGCACGAATCCGACAAAATGAATTCAAATAATTCTACTGTGTTTTCTTCGACTTTTGCTGCGTTAGCGTGAGATTCTTTGAATGCAAATTGCACGCCGGTTTGCACTTTGACATTCCAATCCGCGCTGCTCGACTTCCAACCTTTTTGAAGATCCGCAAAAGCGATGAATGTTTTCTTCGAATTCAATGCTGCGGGAATTTCTGCGCCCAAATAATTGTAATCGCTGATTGTCGATTGCTTAAAATCCACGCGGAAAGGAGCCGTCGCCTTATAAGTCATGCAGGCGCCTTTATATGCGGCAAGCGATGTCACCGCTTCGTTTTCTTGCCAGTTAAAGCCAAAGCCTGCGCTGTTGGATTTTGACCCCTTCGTCACCGTCAAAATCGCAGACTTTACTTTGCCATCGGTATCTTTCACGACGGAACTCAATGAACGATCACCGGGATTTGTATAATCATACCAAATATTCGGCGCCATTTTGGGACCATCGCCTTCGGCATTCCACACGATATCCGTTGCTGCCGAAGCCGCCGAAGCGAGCATCGCGAAAGCGAAACCAAAAATCATTTTTTTCATTTTCATAATCATCTCCATTCAATACCTTTGCATAAAGATAAAAAACAGTAAATTTTTTGCAAGTTTAATTAGGAAAAAGTTTTCATTTTTCTGCGAAACTTACGAAATTTCCCCTTTTGAAGCATTTTCCGCTGCATTTTCCCCAATTTATCGGAAAATTTTACCAAATATCGGCGGGAAGTCGCGAAATATCACGAAAATCGAGTTTCTGCGAACCGTTTGACGAAACCGGAGAAAGCTTGGCCAGCGGCTTTCCGGCGCGTTCGATGACGATATCTTCGCCTTTTAAAGCCACTTGGTTGAGCAAATCCCCGAAGCCTTTGCGAGCTTCCATCGCCGACACAATTTTCGCCATTATTCGAGAACCTTGTCTTTGATGACGAGATCGACGCGGCGATTTTTTTGACGTCCTTCTTTCGTTGCATTATCAGCGACAGGCATCGTCATGCCGTAGCCCTTTGCCGTGAGGCGCGACGCATCAATTCCTTGTGCGACTAAAAATTCGAGGACATTCTTTGCCCGCTGTTCCGAAAGTTTGCGATTGTGTTCTGCAGAACCGGTATTATCGGTGTGCCCTTCGACAGAAACATTTAATTCTTGATAAACGCTTAAAATGCCGGCGACGCGGGCGAGGCTTGTTTTTAAGTCCGCTTTGAGAGTCGCTTTGTCCACATCAAAAAGAATGTCCGACATCGAAAGGATAATGCCGCGAGCATCTTCCGTCACCTGAATCAAGCGAGACTGCAATTCGTTCAATTTATTCTTCGCTTCGTTTTGACGCGCTTCGGCTTTCGCCCGTTCTTCTTGGAGAAGTTTATTGAGCGAATCTTCTCGGGCACGAGCTTCTTCGGCGCGGAGCGCTTCGCGGGCAGCAGCCGCATCGACGACGGAATCCATTGCCGAATTTGTCTTTGCTAACTTGGCGCGTTCTGCTTGCAAATCTTCTTCTAATGTCGAAGCGCGACCGCTGCGAGCTTCGGCGATTTTTTCTTGCACTCGGCGAATGCTGTCGCGGACTTGTAATTGCTTTTTCCGCTTTTCTAACGCAGCGTTACGAGAATTTTGCGCAGCGATTTGCGACGAAATCATCTGCACATACAATGCGCAACTTTCTTCTTTTGTTTGAATGCGTGCGTTCTGCGGATCATTCTTTTTCATCGTTTCCAAAGACTGCGCAAACGCTTTCGCTTCGGCAATCGAAAGGCGAATTTGCGCAGAGCCCGCAGGCAATGATTTTTCTAAAGAATCTAACTGCAACGCACAAGAATTGGAGTCGGCAAAAACTTCAGCCGAAAGTGCTAGGACACAAGCGGATAAAATTTTGAAAATTTTCATTTTGCTTCCTCCGTTTGATTTTCGGCGTTTGCACTTTCTGCGGTTTCACTCAATTTCGCTGCCGATTCTTTTCCCTTCGTTTCGTTTTCGAGAATGCTTTGGTAAAGTTTCTGCTGTTCTTCGTCGCCGAGTAATTCACGCGCTGCGGTTTCATCGGCTAATGCAGCATCTTTCGCTTCTTTTTCGGCAAAGGCAACGCGGTATTGCAACCGACTTTTTTCTGCGGCGTCCATCGCCACATCGATTTTTCCTTCTTCGGCAAATTGCTTCGCCTGCAAAAGAGATTTTTCACCTTGCACCGTTGCGGGCGATTTAATTTTTTCAACAGCCGCTGCGTTCTGCATACCTTCGGCTTCGGCAATGGATGTGTTTAACATTTCTTTGTTGCTTGCGCAACCGACAGCGAGCAAGAAAAGTCCACCGAGTAAAATCTTCGTTCTCATAAATCCTCCGAGATACCCAAAATTTAGAAATGAAAATTTTTTCAAACTGTCCGCGTCACATTTCGAATCCATTTTTTCTGCTGAATTCGCCAAATGATAATCGGAAATTTTGCAAGTTCATCGGTTCGAAGCATTAAGAAAATAATCGGATAAGACGCTTCCCAAACAAATCCCGCCAAATAGCCAAGCGGAATGGAAAATACCCACAAACTTCCGATGTCGATAATCGATGTAAAAGTCGTATCGCCGCCTGCGCGCAAAATGCCCACAATCGAAGGCGTTGAATACGATTGTAAAACAACCATAATGCATTGAATGCCGATGAAAGTTTTCGCCAGTTGAATTGTTTCCGCGGGAATTGCATACAAAGTA
>SAMEA104315433__coassemble_1077_pt1 | contig 11185 bp, 8 predicted proteins | sample SAMEA104315433__metabat2_low_PE_037 | metagenome-assembled genome bin SAMEA104315433 (sample SAMEA104315433) | gut metagenome | biome: Monkey gut; feature: monkey-associated habitat; material: faeces | place: China | collected 2013 | reverse complement strand
TTTTGCCTTCAGCTGAACAGCTGCACCATTAGACAAACGTTCATATTGCATGAACACGTTGTTCCAAATTTCAATGTAGCGATCGTTTTCGCCGTTCACGCCCTTAATCGGGTCTTTGAAAGTTTCGGCTTGAGTCGCGAGGTCGCCGCGGTCGTAGTGAATTTCGGAGCAAGGGCCGCAAGGACCTGTGTCGCCCATTTCCCAGAAGTTGCTGTGGGCGTCAAAACGCATAATGCGATCGTCCGGAAGTCCCGAGACATCTTTCCAAATTTGCCACGCTTCGTCATCGTCTTTGTAAACGGTGGCAAATAAACGTTCTTTCGGGAGTTTCCAAACTTCGGTCAAAAGTTCCCAAGCCCAAGCAATCGCTTCTTTTTTATAGTAATCGCCAAAGCTCCAGTTACCGAGCATTTCAAAAAATGTGTGGTGATAATTATCGCGGCCGACAACGTCTAAGTCGTTATGCTTGCCCGAGACGCGGAGGCACTTTTGGCTATTGCATACGCGCTTCCAACCTTTGGGATTATCGCCCAAAAAGATTGCCTTGAACTGGTTCATGCCCGCGTTTGTAAACATGAGCGTCGGGTCATCATGAGGAACCACTGGCGAAGAGCGCACAAATAAGTGGCCTTTGGATTCAAAGAACTTAATGAAAGATTCGCGCACTTGCGCAGAAGTCATCGTAGGCATAATTTATCCCTTTTGTTTTTTCGGGCGTAAAAATAGAAAAAGGAAATTCAGAGAAAAGGGTTCAAAAAAAAACTAGCGGAATTTTATGCGGAGAAAAGAGAATGTAAATAGTGTTCATTTGAGCCCAAAAAGCGCAGCGCAAATTCTTACTATTTTCAATAACCTTTTTCGCTCAATTTACTAAATTTTTCCCCGTGGCTAAATTACCAGTTGTTTGTATAGTCGGACGCCCCAACGTGGGAAAGTCCTCTCTGTTTAATCGCATTCTCGGACGGCGTGCTGCTGTGGTTTCGGATCGCGAAGGCGTCACCCGCGATAGGCATTACCAAACCGCATCCTATCACGGACGCGAATTTACCGTCGTCGATACCGGCGGATTTTTGCCCGATGATACGGTCGACGTGCTTGCAGCGAATGTCCGCGATCAAATTTTCGCAGCGATTCAAGAAGCGGATTTGATTCTTTTCATGGTCGATTCTCGCGTGGGCATTACAAAGCTCGACGATCAATTTGCGAAGATGATTCGCAAACTCGATAAGCAAGTACTTCTCGTCGCAAATAAAAGTGAATTACCCGAAGACCGTAGTGAAAGTTGGGAATTTTTTTCTCTCGGAATGGGACAGCCTCGCACGATTAGCGCGCTCACTGGCTACGCTTGTCTTTCGCTTTTAGACGAAGTCATTTCGCTTCTCCCGAATAAAGGAGTTTCTAGCAAAGAAGAAGAAAAGCGTCCGATTCGATTCGCCATTCTCGGGCGACCGAATGCGGGCAAATCGACGCTGCTCAATCGTCTTCTCGGCGAAGAACGCGTTGTCGTCTCGGATATTCCGGGAACCACTCGCGATTCCATCGATTGCACGTTTACCGCCGACGGTGAAAAGTTTGTCGTAACCGATACCGCCGGTCTCCGCAAAAAAGCAAAAGTCGACGATGAAGTGGAAATTTTCAGCAATATGCGTTCGCAAGAAAGCATTCGCCGTTCAGATCTTTCGCTTCTCGTCATCGATGCAACTCTCGGCATTTCGGAACAAGATTTCCGCATTATTCAAGACATTCGTCAAGCGGGAAAAGGTCTGATTATCATTTTAAATAAGTGGGACATTCTCCCGAACAAGACCGAAAAATCGTTTGATCATATCGTCAAAGAAATGCGCGAACGCGAACCGCAGTTCGAATACATTCCGACTCTTTCCATTAGCGCCAAAGAAGGTCAGCGCGTCCATCGCATTTTACAAGAAATCCGTTCGGTTTACGCGAACTGTCGCCGCGTCATCGGGCGCGATCGCGTCGCCGAAGTTTTCGCCGATGCAATTGCCAAAAATCCGCATCCCGCACACGCTGGCCGCTTAGTCAAACTCACCCGCGCCTGCCAAATTATGGTGGAACCTCCCGTCATCGATATCGAAACGCGGAATCCCGAAGGCGTCGACGAATCGTATAAGCGTTACCTTCTCAAAACATTCTTTGAAGCGTTCCACTTGAACGGCGCACCGCTCCGTTTGAATTTTGACCGCAAACTCATCTTAAGAAAGGACGAAGACCTTGAACAGTTTACTCTCGCTTCCGATAGCGTATCTACTCGGGTCCATACCGACCGCAATTTGGGTCGCCAAAATCGTAATCGGTAAAGATTACGATATCCGCAATTACGGTTCTAAAAATTCCGGATTAACGAATACATTCCGCGTGCTCGGTGTAAAGCCCGCACTTCCCGTTGTCTTCGTCGATTTGCTCAAAGGATTTTTTGCACCGACGATTGCGATTTGGTTAAATGAAGCGTCCAAAGCTTCGGGCGGTCCGGATTATTTTTGGCTCCCGCTCGTCTGCGGACTTCTCGCGATTCTCGGTCATAGCTTTACTTGCTTTGCAGGATTCCGCGGCGGAAAAGGAGTGCTCACCGCTTTCGGCGTTTTCTTAGCGCTTGCGCCGGTGACGGCACTTCTTTCTTTTGCGGTTTGGGTGACGCTCACCGTCGTCACGAAATACGTTTCCGTCGGAAGTATTTCTGCTTGCGTTGCTCTCGCTGGGCTTTCGCTTTTCGGTTATCTTGCTCCGGATATTTATCCGCACGATCAAATTAACGAAGGCATTTTAGCAATCGCTTGGATCGTCGCCATCTTCGTCATCATCAAACACCGCGGAAACATTAAGCGTTTGATGAATGGAACCGAAAATGGATTTGGCAAAAAACGAAAAAAAGCATAGTTTATTAAAGGATTAACAAAAAGGTTAAAAATGAACGTTACAATTATCGGCACTGGTGGCTGGGGACTTACTCTCGGTCAAGTATTAAATGACAATGGTCATCATGTTTCTTTTTGGACTTTTTCGCAAAAAGAAGTGGATTTACTTTCGACGGAACATCAATATAAAGACAAACTTCCCGGAGTCATTTTCCCGGAATCGTTTACTTATACAACCGATATGAAGAAATCCCTCGAAGGCGCCGAAATGGTGCTCTTCGTCGTGCCGTCTCAGGTAATGGGAAATGTTTCCCGCGAATTTGCCAAATGCAAACCCGAAGGAAAAATTCCTCTGGTCGTCTGCGCAACGAAAGGAATTCTCGAAGGAACCGATCAGCGGATGAGCGAAGTCATCTTGGAAAATGTGCCTTGGCTCGATAGCGATCACATGGTAACTCTCAGCGGTCCGACTCATGCCGAAGAAGTTTCTCGCCGCGTTTATACGACAATCGTCGCCGCTTGTCCGAATGAACATTCCGCAAAAGAAGTGCAGAAAATTATGAGCAATAATTATCTGCGCGTTTACACTTCGACCGATCAAATCGGCGTAGAACTTTGCGGAGCAATTAAAAACGTCATCGCTATCGCAAGCGGTGTGCTTTACGGAATCGGTGCGGGCGACAATACGCGCGCAGCGCTCATTACCCGCGGACAAGCAGAAATTTGCCGCTTAGGACGCGCTCTCGGAGCCAATCCGCGGACATTTGCCGGCCTCGCTGGCATGGGCGACTTAATCGTCACTTGCCTTTCGCAACATAGCCGCAACCGTTACGTGGGCGAATGCATCGGTAAAGGCGAAGCTTTGGATCAAATCATGAGCCACATGAAAATGATCGCCGAAGGCGTGCCGACTTGCAAAAGTGCGAAAGCTCTCGCCGAAGAAGTCCACGTGGAACTTCCGATTGTGAACGCCGTTTACGAAGTTCTTTTCAACAATAAAAAGCCCGCGGACATTATTGAAATGTTAATGACCCGCGATTTGCGCTCGGAAGAAGAATAATTTTTACGAGCAAAACGAGGCAATGTGTGCGAGGTAAAATGAAGCAATTTTCCCTTTTCATCACAGGCCTCGTTTTTCTTTTTTCCGCCCTTTTATTCTCGGGCTGTGTGATGGTACAAAGCGATCCTCCCGGAGAAATTTATTCGGAAAGGCAATGCTATTACACTCCCGAAGGCGTTTACCACTGCAAAATGTGCTACGGCACCGCTTGCGCACGCGATCGTTACGCAGACCGCGTTTGCTATCTCGATGCAGATTCTCTCGTCATCTGCGAAATTTATCCGCAGTCCGTCGAATGGCACATGTATGTCAACACTTATCCGTATCCACCTCCTCCGCCGCCACCGCACAGGCGTCCGCCTCCAAGGCACTTCCGCGGAAGAGATTTCCGATAAAAAGCGAGAAATTGTATGAGCTGGGAATGTCATTTTTTAGATGGAACTCATTGCAATCGGCGCAACAAAGAATGCGATCCGGGTGACCGTGGCTGCGTCCTCGAAGGCAAATTTTATTTTCCCTTTGACGAGCGCAAAAATCAATTGCGCAAGCCAAAAAATGAAAAAGAAAAATAGCCGTTGCGCTGTAAATTCTTGCTTCCTTTGTTTGTAATATTCCTCACACCGAAAAAATCTCCCTTAACAAAATCCAACTCGATTACTATCTTTACGCAGTTCAATTTTGAACATAGGAGACAGAGATGTTTAAGAAAATTGCAATGGCTGTGGCTTTAGTTGCCGCTTCGAGTTTTGCAACTTGGGATTATTACGCAATCCCAGAAGCCGGAAAGGGAACCGTCAAGGGTCAGTTTAAATATGATACCGATGATCCGTGGTCCGGTTGGGGCATCAATGTGAGCGGTCGCTACATTGTGATGCCGAACTTGGAATTGTCTTTACAATCCTTCGGCTACGCTTCTTGGGAAATCGATGATACCGATGCAGACGGTAGCGGTCTCACCGACTTCATCTTCGGCGCTCGTTATGCCGTAATGCCGATTGTCAATGTGTTCTTGGATTTGCACATTCCGTTTGGCGATGAAGATGAAGGTGACTACGTCGGAAACGATGAATGGGGATTTGACATCGGTGGTCAATTTACTCAAGAAATCATCCCGAACTTAGCTCTCGGTACCGAAGCCGGTATTTATTGGGGCTTTGAACACAAAGACATTGATCCGGGTCTTCGTTTGAATCTCGCAGCAGAACTCGGCTACACGATTCAAGAAGTCGGTTTGACCCCGTTTGCAGGCTTTGAATTCAAGTATCGCTTGACCGAAACGGAAAGGGATGGTCATGGTCAAAACGATGACGGTGACGATCAATTCAATATGTGGATTGGCGTAGCTTATGCTATCAACCAACAGATGACTGTTGATGGCAAAATCAAGATGCGCTCGGGCGACATTGATGGCGATGCCACTCACTTTGATGTGAACTTCAGCTACAATTTCTAAGCGATTTTCATTTTGCAAAAAAGAGTCTCGGAAACGAGGCTCTTTTTTTATGAACAATTGATAAGTTCGTGCGTTTCAGCGCCGTCCTAATTCAAGTTGCATCTTATTTCCAAATCACTCGGCAATTCTTTTAATGCATTGCGAATTTCGGCAGCGGAATTTGCTTTGAGCAGTAAATTCATCCAAAAAATTTTTCCAACTTGCGGGATGTAAGCGTCCACGGGGCCTAAAACTTCGACAGTTGGATTTTTTGTCGCTAAATCATTAGCAAAAATTTCGGCATGTTGATGTAAAAATTCGGCGTCGCGATGTCCGATGCGAATTTCGGCAACTTTTGCGTAAGGCGGATAATGCGCTTCAAATCGGGCAGCGAGTTCTCTTTCGGCAAATCCCAAATAATCGTGCGCCGTCGCAAATTGAATAATCGGATCGTCCGGATTATTCGTTTGCAAAATGACGCGGCCATTTCCGTTTGCGCGCCCCGCGCGCCCCGACGTTTGACTTAAAAGTTCGAAGAGACGTTCTCCCGCGCCGATTTCGGCGCCCACGACGCCAACGAGTTGGACGCCGGGGAAATCGTGGCCTTTGGCCACGATTTGCGTGCCGAGCAGCACCGAAAATTTCCGTTCTCGAAAATCCGAAAGAATCTGTTCTGCAGCTCCGACATTTGCCGTTGTATCGCGATCCATTCGAACCACTTTTGCCTGCGGAATCCATTCCGCAATTTCTTCTTCTAATTTTTCAATCGCTCCGCCCGCGAGTTCAAATTCCGAAGAACCGCATTCGGGGCATTTGGCGTAAAGCGGGAAAAGGCGTCCGCAGTAATGGCAAAGAAGTCCGCTGTGCTGCCGATGATAAACGAGCGGCACTTTGCAAACGGGACAATTAAATGTGTTTCCACATTCCACGCAAATCCGCGATTTCGAATAGCCGCGGCGATTCATTAAAATGATCGCTTGATTTCCTTCGTCCACTGTTTTCGAAATCGCTTCACGCAATTCTGTCGAAAGCAAAAGCGATGAATCTTGCGTGCGCATTTTTTTCTTCATATCGACAATCGTAACCTGCGGCATTTCGACTTCGGTCGCACGATGCGTGAGAACGATATATTTTAACTTGCCCGATTTCGCAGCGGAAAATGTTTCAAGCGAAGGCGTTGCGCTGCCGAGAAGAACGAGCGCGCCCCATTTTTTCGCTTCGTAAAGCGCTAATGTCCGCGCGTGATAATTCGGCGTCGAATCTTCTTGCTTATAAGATGAATCGTGCTCTTCATCGAGAATCACCAAATCAAAATGAAACGGCGAAAGAATTGCGCTCCGCGTCCCGATGACAATGTGCGCTTTTCCCGAAAGAATTTTTAACCAAGCGCTGCGTTTTTTCGGAGCCGAAAGCGCAGAATGTATCACGGGAACTGAGAAACCTAAAAATTCCGAAAAGCGAGAAGCCGTCTGCGGCGCAAGTCCGATTTCGGGAACGAGGATGAGAACATTTTTCCCCGCTGCCAATGCGCTCGAAGCGAGCTCCATATAAACCCGCGTTTTTCCGCTGCCCGTGACTCCGTGAAGCAAAGCTCCGCGGAAACCGTTTTGCTGAAAAAGCAACTCTTTCAATTCTTCTAACGCTGCATTTTGTTCTACCGTTAACGGCGGATTTTCTTTCTGCGGTTTTGCGCTGACAATTTCTTCTTTTTCGACAATGAGCGCATCCAAATATTTTTCAAAATCTTTGGGCAAAAATGCATTTAACGATTGCATCGGCGTCGCCAAATAATACTTCGACGTCCATTCGAGTTTTTGCATAAAGCGTTCGTCAAAAACATAACCCGATGCATGCGGAAACGCTTGCTTGATTTTTTCGAATGCGGGCACTTCTTCGCTGACTTTTGAAACGACAGCGATTTCGGGTTTACGATGTCCTAACTGCACCCAGACAACGCTTCCCCGTTGAATATTAAAGTCCGCAGGAATCGCATAAGTAAAAAGCATCGGAGCAAGCGGCACATAAACTTCGCAAAAGCGAGAAAACGCTTTACAAGAAAGCGGCTTAGAAATTTCTTCGGGAGGAAGTGTTCGGGGAATTCGCATCGTCAAGAAATTAGAAATAAGCGGCTTTTTTCAGTTTCCATTTCCTTTTTTCGGCGCATTTATTTAGATTAAATGCAGCTAGCTCAACCGCGTTTTTAACGCATTGATTTTGGAGAACTTTCTATGGGATTTTTTAATTTCTTTAAGCCCGAATGGCAACATTCCAATGTAAACGTCCGCAAAGAAGCTGTGATGAAACTTCGACCGAGTGCGGATCAAGGGCCTATCGAAACCGTTGCAATGAACGAAACCGATTCAGAAATTCGAGGCATTGCGATTCGAAAATTAAACAGTCTTGAAATTCTAAAGAAAGTCGTCGCCTCCGAAACCGATCCGTCAAACAAACGCGATGCAGAAAACCGCCTTCTTGAACGCGCTGCAGAACATTTGAAAAATTTCCGCGAAGCCGCGACCCAGTTAGAATTAGACGCCGTTGCCAAAGTGGCAAATTCTCGTTTTGCCGACGACTTGCTCAAGTCGATGCCCAATTCGGAATTGCGTTTAGCGCTCACCCAAGCGACGACGCGTCAAAGCGCCTTGGAATATGTCGCGCTCAAAGATCCGAAGACCGATGTCGCGATGGCAGCACTCGATAGCATTGAACGCATCAACATGCTGCAAAATATTTTCCAAAATTCTCGCCACACTTCTGTCCGTCAAAAAGCGGGAGAACTTCTCCGCAAAAGACAAAACGACGGCAAAAAGAAAGAAGCCGAAAAAGACGAAACGATTTTGCTTTTCCAGAAACGCGATGCGATTATTCAGCAAGCGCAACGCCTCGCCGATTCCAAAGATTACATGACGAATCAAGCGGAATTTGAAAAGCTTTTGCAAATTGCCAAAGACTTGGGAATGGGTCCTGCCGAAGCCGACTTGAACCGCGTTATCGAAAGCTATCAAGCTCGCCGCGCCGCAGAACAAGCCCGCTTGGATAAAATTCGAAAAGAACAAGAAGAAAAAAGCGAAAAGCAGAAAACTCTCGAAGCGACGATTGCAGAAATCGATAAATTGCTCGAGACGAATGCCCGCGAAAACAAAGAAAAAATCGAAGAACTCATCGCGAAGTTCAAAGAATTAAATGGCGACGCAGACAATGCGATTAGCGGACTTTTCAAAATGTCCGTCGCCCGCTTCAATCGTTTGACCGAACAAGAAGCCGAAAAAGTGGAATTGCGCGCAAACCGCGAAGAAATTTTGGCGCAGTTAAAACTTCTCGCCGAATCGGATGACATTTCAAAATCGGCAGAGCACAAAGTCAAAGCGCTCGCCCGCGCGTGGGAAGAATTGCCGCTAATGGAAGGCGAAGATCCCGATTTGCAGACTTACAATTCTCTCCGTAGCAAACTTTCTGAAAAGTTCAATGCCAAGCGCGAAGCCGACGAAAAAATCTTCAACGAAAATGCGACGAAACTCCGCGCAATTATTGAAGACGTCAAAAAAATTGACGAAAACGGAGACTTCAAAGAAATTTCAGCAACTCTCCGCGATTCGTATAAACGTTGGAAAGAAATTGTCGGCGACGATAAATTCCGCTACAAAGAAATTTGGCAAGAATATCAAGCCGCAACATCGCGATTCAAAGAAATGCAAGAATGGGAAGTCTGGCACAACGAACACGACCGCGAAGCTCTTCTCGAAGAAATTTCCGCTTTGGCTCAAGAAGAACCGAGCAAAGAAATGCTTCTCAAATTGCGGAATTTTGCAAATCAATGGAAATCCATCGGGCTCGTTTCCCCTGCTCACGTCAACGATTTCCGCGAACGCTTCCGCACGCTTTTCGAAGCGATTATGACAAAGTGCGCTCCGATTATTCAAGAACAAGAAGAAGAAAAAAAGAAAAATCTCGTTCTCAAAGAAGAACTTTGCGCACAAGTAGAAGCGCTCTCGAACGAAAGCGAAGTCAACTGGCGCGATAAATACAAGACGATGCAAGAACTGCAAGAAAAGTGGAAAGCCATCGGCATGATTCCGAAAGAAAGCGTGCAACCGATGTGGGAACGTTTCCGCGCCGCAGAAAATGCCTTCTTTGCAAAGCACAAAGAATTTGTGAAGCAAGAAGATGTCGTCCGCGAAGAAAATTATCAAAAGAAAGTCGCACTTTGCGAAAAGGCCGAAGCGCTTTCCGCTTCGTCGGATTGGAATGCCGCCTCCAAAGAATTCCGCACCTTGCAAGAAGAATGGAAAACTTCGGGTCCTGTTCCGCGCAACAAGTCCGAAGAAATTTGGAATCGTTTCCGCAAAGCGTGTGATGATTTCTTCACCCGCAAACGTTCGCATTTCGAAGAAATGGATGCAGAAAAAGTCAAGAACCTCGAAGCAAAAGAAGCGATTTGCACAAAGCTCGAAGCACTTGATTTAACCGCGACTCCGGAAACTTTAAAAGCATTCGAAGACGCTGCGGAAGAATGGAAAAATATCGGCATGGTTCCCAAAGACAAAGCCGACGAAATTCGCAACCGCTACAACGCAATTTTGAATCGCTTTGCTGAAAAGCGCGCCGAATCGGATCCCGAATACAAAAAGGCAGCAGAAGAAGCCCGCGTGAAAAAAGAAGCGATGATCGTTACGATTACCGAACTCGTAGAATCGGCTGGTTCGAATCAAAGCGCTGACACGGTGAAAACTCTGCAAAATGATTGGAGCGCTCTCCCCCGCTGCGGTTCTACTGAACAAGAATTGTATCAAAAATTCCGCACCGCTTGCGACGATTTCTTTACCCGTCGCCGCGACCAGTTGGATATTCAAGAACAAGCCCGCGAAAACAATCTGCAGAATAAACTTCGTTTATGCGAAGAAGCAGAACGTTTAGTCGAAAATCTTTCGGACGAAAATCGCCGCGAATCGCAAAATGTGGTGAAGCAACTTCGCCGTCATTGGCGCGAAATCGGAGCTGTTCCTCGCAAAGATTCCGACAAAATTTGGAAACGTTTCAACACAGCGTGCGATGCCGTCTTCGGCAATGTCCGAAACGAAAAGCCCGCCGAAGAATCCGATCAACCGGAAGCGTAAAATGTTTCCTCCATGGACTTCTCCCGAAGCCGCCGCAGAAATTTTACAACGTGGCGGTATCGTTGCCATTCCCACGGAAACCGTTTACGGCCTCGCGGGGAACGCTTATGATCCAACGGCTCTCGCCAAAATTTTCGAAGCAAAAAAACGGCCGCATTTTGATCCGCTCATCGTGCACATCGCTGCGATGGACGAATTAAAAAATGTCGCCGCCGAAGTGCCCGAAGTCGCAAGGAAACTCGCCGAAGCTTATTGGCCAGGCCCGATGACTCTCGTTCTCCCGAAAACAGAACGCATTCCGGATTTAGCAACAAGCGGACTTTCGACCGTTGCCGTGCGCTTTCCGAATCATCCGATAGCCCAAAAAATTATCCGCTTAGCGGGAATTCCTTTGGCAGCGCCGAGCGCAAACTTGTTCCAACATGTAAGCCCGACAACGGCGCAGCATGTCGCTGAACAGTTGGGAAATATCATCGACGGCATCGTGGACGGTGGAAATTGCGGAGTCGGCGTAGAAAGCACAATCATCGCTTTCCCCGATGGAAAACCGACGATTTTACGCCCTGGTGGAATTACTCCCGAAATGGTCAAAGCCATCGCCGGAAGCGTCGAAATTCACGAATCCAAATCAAATCCGAAAGGCCCGATGCTCGCCCCCGGAATGATCGATCGCCATTACCGCCCGCAAGTTCCGCTTTTTTACGGA
>SAMEA104315433__coassemble_1060_pt1 | contig 11281 bp, 10 predicted proteins | sample SAMEA104315433__metabat2_low_PE_037 | metagenome-assembled genome bin SAMEA104315433 (sample SAMEA104315433) | gut metagenome | biome: Monkey gut; feature: monkey-associated habitat; material: faeces | place: China | collected 2013 | reverse complement strand
TACTTGTCGAGAAGACCGCTAGCTTCGACCCACGGATCGCAGATACCATCGCGATCGTTATCCGGATCAGGGCAGCCATCATCGTCTTGGAAGCCATCCACATCTTCGGCGTCTTCCGGGCACTGGTCAATGCCAGAGCAAACAGCAGAATACTTTTCAGAAACGCCTTCTTCGGAAACCCACGGATCGCAAAGGCCATCGCCATCGGTATCCGGATTACGAGTTTCGTTCACTTCTTCTTCCTTTTCGGGAGCGACGTCGTGAGCGAGAAGACCGATATCCAATTTGCCCTTACCGCGTTTGAGCATTGGAGACTTGGAGTTGCAGTAGAAGTTCGGCTTGCTGAGCGACGGATTGATGAACTTCGGATCCAACGAAACGTTGGTGCGGTTCACCTTAATGAAGCGGTTGAACGGATAGTAGTTCTTGTAAATATTGTTGTATTCAATCTTCGTCTGACCGGCTGCGGGGTCTGCATAAACACCGTAGTAGTGGTTTTCCATGAAGATGTTATTGCGTGCGACGAGGTTCGTCGGACCCTTCAAAGCAAGTCCCGAATAACCGTTGCGGAGGACGACATTCTGTTCGACATATGCGTCGAGAGACTTAGCGCCCCAAGCGAGAATGCCGGACCAGCGGTTGCCGTACACGACGTTATTGCGAAGATTGGGAAGCGAAATGAATGCGGCAATACCGGTAGCCTTGTTATCCATCACATAGCAGTGGTGAATGTACGGGGCTGCGTTTTCGCAAAGAATGCCTTCGATACCATTGCGGATGGTAAAGTGGGACATTTCTGCTCCGGAAGTCCCCATCACGGTAGGTCCGCGGCGACCGCCATCAATGATCGTTGTTAAAGGGTCTTCGCCCTTGAGAACAACACCCATGATGAGGGTAATGTTTTCGTTGTAAGTTCCGCGCTTGACGAAAATGGTATCGCCTGCGTCTGCATTGCCGAGAGCGTCAGCGATCTTATCGTAATCGCCCGGCACATTGATAGCTTTTGCCGAAGCGTATCCCGAAAAGAGCATAGCTCCTGCAAGAACTACGAATACTTTCTTTAGGGTCATACTGCTAGATTTCTCCAATCATGAAACATAAATTCTACACATCCATTGGACCGGAAAACAGGGGAACCACTCCCTGAATACCAAACCACAACGTGGAATATACCTTCAAAAATGGGTTTAGTCAAACACTTTTAACGATAAATGTTTGAAAAAGCGTCATTTAGGCGATTTTTTCCGCGTTTGTTTCCAAAATTTTAAGATGCATCTCCTTCTTCTTCCGGTTTACCACCCTCGGATTCTTTCTTCACGCCTTGAATTGAGACGCGGAGATCCTGACAGGTACGCTTGATGTCTTGGAGCACCTTGCGAGCCCGCGTACCCGCGGATTTATTGCCTTTTTTGAACTTATCATACTCGTGCTTTAACGCCTCGAGATCTTGTTCTAATTGCTGAACCAAGTCCATACAACACTCCATTTTATAGAATTATAAAGGAAAATAAATAAACTTTTGAAGGAAATTTCGGCAATTCGTAAAATTATTTTTTACAATTCAAAATTTTTCCGCTGCCGAGACTTTTGTATCTCTTTTTTTACAAAAAATCAGCAATTTGTCGTAGAAATAGGATCAAAAATCAGAAATTCGGTAAAGCATTTGTGCGAAGTGCTCTAATTTCCAATTGAGCATTCCATTGTGAATCGAATTGCTTTTTTCCCTTCTTCGCCGATGTTGCACGTGAATTCGGTGACGAACATCCGAATGTGCTGTTCGATGACGGAATCATCGGGAATTTGCGCTTTTTTGCGGATAAAGTCCGAGACGAGTTGCGGGCGCGCCCACGCCAAATCAAGACTACGACGAATTTCTTCTTCGACGCTTTGAATGGTCGATTTTCCCAAAGAATGCTTCGCCACGGTGCAGCCGAGCGGAATGGGCGAATGGGTTTCGTTTTCCCAAAATTCGCCTAAATCGGTTAACAGCCCGAGATGATCGCGCTTCCAGGTAAAACGTTTTTCGTGGATGACGACACCTTGTTTCTGCTTTTTTGTGCAGAGCGCATCGTAAACTTCGTTGAAAAATGCATACGAAATGCGCGGCGTTTTTTGCGGCTGCGTTTTTTGAAACCAAAAGCGAAAGAGAAGAGCGGCGGTTGTATTTTTCCCCGGGAGAAGCGTTTCTTGGGAAGCGTCAAATGTCGCGCTTTCTTCGGACGAAAGAAGAAGAGGTCCGCAACCATATCCCATGGCGCCGCCACACGAAAGCAACTGATAATTTTCTTGAATAAACGGTAAAACGCCGCAGCTCACTTTGGCGACATCTAATTCTCCGCGAAGCACTTTTTCGTTGAGAGTTTGCACATCGGCGAAAGTAACTTCCCATTCGAATTGCGACGGAAAAAGCCCGCAAACGAGCGCTTCGTAGATGAAAGTATCATTCGGGCAAGTGGAAATTCCCAAGCGAAGTTTTTGCATTATTTGCCTTCGAGAATCGGATTTAAAATTTGTCGCTGGAGAGTTTTGAGCGATTGCTTCAAATTCCATTTGGATTCATCTAAATCGCCGGTAAAATTGCTAATCGTGCGGACTTCGAAAATTTGAATGCCGAAAGCGTTTGCGATGACAAATGCGGTGGCGCCTTCCATCGCTTCGACTTTTGCTTTGAAAAAGCGAGCGCGAAATTCTAAGGCTTGCTTGCTCGCGGTCATCGTATTCACCGAAATGCCGCGGACTCCCGGAAGTTTTGCAATTGATTCGGGCGCAAGTTTTGACGGCGTCGCTTTATCGATATGCGGGCGCTTAAAATACGGGCGAAATGCATCTTCATTCCAATAGCCGATATCGCCTGCACATTCTTCGTCTACGCGGACAATATCGCCAGAAGAAAGACCGCTTTCGGGAAGAGCGCCGGCGACACCGGCGAGAATAATGCGGTTATATTTTTGCGTATAAATTAACCTGGAAAGCCCCGAAGCAAAATCGACAAGTCCGATGCCGACACAAGAAGCGTCTGCGTTTGCAGAAAGCGGGTGCGGGTTTTGAACGGTCGCTTTATACGGAATGTGCGGAAAGAGAACTTTCCATTCCATCCACGAAGGAATCGCGATTAACGTTTTCTTTGATTTCTTCGCTTGCTTTGCGCACGCCATAAACCCTCCACGAAATTTTAATCGGTCATTTTTTTGATGAGCGGAAGCAATTCCGATTCGAGAGCCGAAACGCGTCCAATGTCTAAGCTCCACGGGCGATCTACTTCGCAACGTGCCGAGGCGACTGCAGTCGCTTTTGCCAAGCAATCGTTAATCGGAAGGCCGAGGGAATCCGCGGCGAGCCAACCGGCTAAGAATGCATCGCCAGCGCCGATATCGTTTACGACTTTGACTTGAGGCGGCTGCAATTCAATGCCCATTACTTTACCTTCTAAACGGTAAAATGCATGAATTGGCAATTCTTCGTCGGTGACGACTAAATTGTGAATCGGCAAGCGATCGAGAAGAGTCGAAGCGGTCATTTTCCAGAATTGCGGGCTAGACGTAATCTGCGGAATACCGAATCGCTGTAAGAGTTTACAATACTCGTCTAAATTGATTTTGAGAAGTTCTACGCCGCTTTCGAGCCAAGCGTCAATGCCGTTCACCGCATCGATAAACAAGCGTTTTCCTTGCAAATTTAATGCGGTTAAAGTTTCGGTTTTAAAACCGTTCGGAAAAGAGCCGCAGACGATGACATTTAAAACATCGTCCCAAACTTCGCCGATAGTTTGCAAGAAATCATTATTTTCGGCTTCGGAAATTTGAGGCGACGGTTCAATGAGTTCCGTCGTATCGCCTTTTGAAACAATCGTCGTGCACACACGCGTTGCCGCGGCAATCCAAATCGGCAGTTGACGAATCCCTGCTGCTGCCACTTCATCGCACATTGAACCGCTGCGTTCTCCGCCGAGGAAATGCGCTAATGTAAATTCCCCGCCCAACATTTTTAAAATGCGAGCGCAGTTGATTCCCTTGCCCGAAGTAAATTCTTCGACTCGAGCAATGCGATTCACTTCTCCGGGCTTAAATTCGTCCACGAAGAAAAGGCGTTGCCACGTCGGGTTGAGCCCGAGAATCAGGGATTCGCTCATTAGAAATTCACCTTGAAGAAATTGCGCTTACCAACTTGAATCAAGAGAGAATCCGAGCCGGAAATTTGAATTTCGGTCATCGGGTCGGAAAGTTTTTCGCCTGCGATTTTTACGCCGCCATTTTGCACCATGCGACGCGCTTCGCCTTTGGATGCAAATGCTTTAATTGCGACCAAAAGGTCGAGGGCTTTGTAAGCGCCTGCTTCAACTTTGCATTCTTTCGCATCGGACGGAATTGCATTTCCGCTGTGAATTTCTTTTTCTTTGGCTGCAGCTGCATCGGCAGCTTCTTTGCCGTAATACTGCGAAACAATTTCTTTGGCGAGGCGATCTTTCGCTGCGTTCGGGCTAAGAGAACCGGCTGCGATATCGGCCATCATCTTTTTGATTTCGTCGATGGAAACGTCCGTCAACAATTCAAACCAGTTTTCGACAATGGAATCGGCGAGGTTATAAATTTTGTGATACATAACATCGGCGGGTTCATTTACGCCCACGTAATTGCCGAGGCTCTTGCTCATTTTGGATTTGCCGTCGGTGCCGAGAAGAATCGGCATAAACATTCCGATTTGAAGCGGCATGTTTTCGTACATTTGCAAATCACGTCCGCGGCAAACATTGAACTTTTGATCGGTGCCGCCGAGTTCAACATCGCTCCGAATGGCGACAGAATCGTAACCCTGCATCATCGGATACATAAATTCGTGAAGGCTAATCGGACTGTTCGACGCATAACGATTGTGGAAATCTTCGCGTTCAAGCATTTGCGCTACGGTAAACTGCCCCATGAGTTCTGTGACTTTGGAGAAAGGCAATTTGCTAAACCATTCGCCGTTGTAATGAATTTCGACGCGGTCTTCGCGGACGACGCGGAAAAATTGCTGCTGATATTCCTTTGCGTTTTCGAGAACTTGTTCGTGAGAAAGACGCGGACGCGCTTTGTTACGACCCGAAGGGTCGCCGATTTGCGCCGTGTAATCGCCGACGATGAGAACCACCGTATGACCGAGATCTTGGAATTGGCGAAGTTTGCGCATGACCACCGTATGACCGAGATGCACATCGGGAGCGGTCGGATCTACGCCGAGTTTTACGCGGAGAGGAATCCCCGTATCATAAGACTTTTGGAGCTTTTGTTCGAGTTCATCCGCCGGAATAATTTCGGCTACACCGCGAAGCAGAATGTCCAATTGTTCTTTGACAGGGAGGAATTGCATAAAAAGTCCTTTTGATAATTTTTGCATCAATATAAAAAAAATTCACACCGCAGCATGAATTTTTCACTTGAGCAAACACTCCTTGTGCTCTTAAGATAGATGTTTTGGGTGAATGCGAAAAGGGATTTGCGAATAATGTGTTGTCTTGGGACAACTGCACCGAATTTTCGTCAGTTGAATTTTTTACAAACGACGACTAAATATCGATAGGTTAAATTAAATTTTCCATCAAAAGATTTTTCGAGTTCTTTGAAATTGCTTTTCGTGAGGTGAAAATTTCCATCTAAATTATTCACGCCGGTTTGTTTTAAACTGTCGAGAAGCGCAAATAAATTTTCGAATTGCAGCGTGCAAAAATTTTCTTTGGAATCTAAAATTTCAAAATGATTTTTTAAAAGCGAACAAATTTCGTCGGGAGTTTTATAAGCGAGTCCTTGATGCGTAAAACGTTCCAATTCAAAGAGCGTTCCGTTTGTAAACATCGCAAATGCAAACATTCCTTTCTCAAAAAGCGAATCATCAATTTTTTGAAAAAGCGAATTTAAATCATCAATCCATTGAAGCACCGAACTAGAAACGATGAGATTTAAATTTTTCGGAATTTCTAAAGTGCAAATGTCTCCAATTTGCGATGGATATTTTTCCATCGGCAGACTTTTATACAAATCGTTTAAGGTGAGTTCTTTGAACGAAATTTCTTTTAAAATATGCTGCGTGAAAATTCCTGAACCGCAACCGATTTCGTAAATTTTATCGGCGGCGTGAATTTGCTTCGTGAGCAATTCCGATAAATCGGCAGCGGCTTTCTTTTGCGCTGTCGCAAATTCATCGTAATTTTTTGCACGCTCAAATCGCAAGAATTTCCTCCAGAGATTTCAATTTGAAAAACGGAAAGTGTGGCGCTAAAATCGTTTGCACAGGACACGCAAAACACGCGGAAGCTTTCGGCGGAAACACGACATCTTTTTTCGAAACAATCGCTTTATCCCAAGCGATTTTATTTTCGACATTTTCTAAAATGTGGTCGTAAAAATTTTGAAGTTCTGCTCTGGGATTTGCGGAAAATTTAAAATTCTCCTTGGCGCCATCGCCTAAGAAGCACCACTTTTTAAACATTTCAAAATCGAAATTGTCGATGGAATTTTTGAAAGTTTCTTTGGAAATTCCAAAGGAATCGTGAATGCCAAAAGGCGTTCCGTTGATGGCGACGGCTTTTTGAAATTTAATTTCCGAAGCGAATTGATTCGCAACCCACACGCCCATCGACCAAGCGATTAAAATTTTTTCGCGATTTGAATTTTTGATTTCTTCGAAAAGTTCTGGATTTTCAAATTCAAAATTTTGATAATCGTAAACGACTGCGACATCGCAATTTTGAAAGTCAAAATTTTTCAAGCAATCCGGCGTAAACGCGTAGCCCAAAAACACGAGGACGAGCGGAGCGTTTTCATGATTGCAAATGAGCTTTTGAATACGCATCTAAAATTTCCTTAAGCGGTTTGAGTTCTTCGGCGGTAATGTCGCCGCGTAAACTAATGCGAAGGCGCGATGTGTGAACAGGAACCGTTGGCGGTCTAATGGCGGGCACAAAAAATCCGGCGTCGGTTAAATCTTTTGCAAGTGCCAAAGTGTCTTCGTTTTCGCCCACGATAAACGGACAAATTTGCGTTTTGCTAAGTCCTAAAAAGTCAACGCATTCTTGCAAATTTTTTCTGCGGTCGCTAAAATCTTTGGATAAAATAAAACTTGTCCACGCCACATCAACGCTTGGAATTGCGGTGGAAAAAATCAAACTGCGCGCAGAGTTAATTAAAATTTCTCGCATTTCTTGATTGCACAAAAAGACTGCGCCCGAGCCGCCCAACGCTTTGGAAAGTGTGATTAAAATAAAATCGATTTCGTTATCGAGATTTTGAGAATGCACAATTCCAAGTTCGTTTAATGCAAAAAATGAATGCGCTTCATCGACGTAAAGTTTGACGTTTTCGTATTGCTTTTTGAGCGAAACCATCGTCTTTAAATCGGCGATGTCACCGTCCATACTAAAGACGGATTCGGTTAAAACGATGATCGTTTCGTAAGCGCTATGTTCTTTTTCTAAAATGCGAGAAAGCGCTTCCATATCGTTATGCGCGAAGCGTTTGAAATTTGCTTTGGAAAGTTGGAGCGCATCGATCATGCTTGCGTGAATCAATTTGTCTGCGACAAAAAGAGTTTTCGGATCTGCCATTGCAGAAATCACGCCCAAGTTTGCGCTGTAGCCCGAATTGAAAATAAGCGCTTTTTTGTTTAAGCGTTTTTCGAACCAATTTTCGAGTTCGTAAAAAGCATCCGATGAATTATAAACTAAACGGCTTGCGCCCGAGCCAAAAAAGACATCTTTGATTTTTATGGTTTCTAAAAATTCATCGCGTAACGTGCGACTTGTTGCGATTCCTAAGTAATCGTTACTCGCTAAATTCAAAAGATTTTTTGAACCAAAGCGAATACTTTTTTCAAAAGACGCGGTGTCTTTAAATTCGCGGTAAGTGCCTTGCGCTTTTGCTTTTTCTAAATCGAGCATGATAAACCTTCTGTACTAAATATAGAAAAAGCGGCTGAGCCGCTTTTCCTTTTGCATTTTGAATTTTTCAAGACGCTGTTAGGCGAAACGCTTCGGATTGATGCCGAGCATTTTGATTTTATAACCCAAAATGCGCTGCGTTGTGGCGAGGGCACGTGCTGCGGGCGCAACTTTTCCTTTGGCGCTTTTGAGAGCGTCGCAGATAATGTCGCGTTCGTAAGTATCGACCATACTTTTCAAATCACCGCGGACCGGCGCGCCTGTCGATTCTGCAGTTTGCAAAGTCGGCGGCAAATGGTGAGGATATATCACGTTTCCTTCGGCGACAAGAACCGCGCGCTCGATGCAGTTTTCAAGTTCGCGGACGTTTCCTGCCCAATGATAACTCATGAGCATATCAATCGTCCCCGTCGAAAGCCGACGAATATCTTTTCCCAAAAGTTTGTTGTAACGTTCGAGGAAATGATCAGCGAGAAGTACGATGTCGCTTTTGCGTTTGCGCAGAGGCGGTACATAAATCGGGAAAATATGTAAGCGGTAATAGAGATCTTCGCGGAATTTTCCGTCGCGCACCATTTGCAGCAAATCTTTATTTGTCGCAGCGATGACGCGGATATTCACATGAATCGTCTTGTTTCCGCCGACGCGTTCAAATTCGTGTTCTTGCAAAACGCGGAGCAATTTTACTTGAAGAGTCGCCGAGATTTCGCCGATTTCATCGAGGAAAATCGTTCCGCCGTCAGCCATTTCAAAGCGGCCTTTGTGCTCAGAAATTGCCCCGGTGAATGCGCCCTTTTCGTGTCCGAAAAGTTCACTTTCGATAATGTTTTCGGGGAGAGCCGCGCAATGTACGCGAACAAACGGACCATTGGCGCGATCCGAATTGTAATGAATCGCTTGGGCGACGAGCTCTTTACCAGTTCCCGTTTCTCCGAGGATGAGAACCGTAGAAGGGCTACGAGCAACGCGAGCGATTTGATCGTAAACCACTTGCATTTCGCGGGAATTGCCCACGATATTGGAAGGACGAAAACGATCTTTCAATTCCGAACGCAGCCGTTCATTTTCCGCTTGAAGAATTTCGGTTTCTTCTTCAGCTTGGCGACGAAGTTTTACCGCAGACGCAACCATCATGGCGATGATTTCGAGAAGCCGTAAATCGTCGTCTAATTGATCTGCCGAAGAATTGAATTCGTCCACGCTTAATGCGCCGACGACTTCTTTTTCAATCGAAATCGGAACGCAGATGAACGACTTTCCCGAGACTTTTCCGCGGCCGGTGCGGTCGAGAAAGTTCGGGTCTTTCGTTACGTCGGGGACAACTATCGGCTTGCCGGTTTCCACGACTTTTCCCGTAATGCCTTCGCCCACTTTGTAGCGACCTTTCTTCGTTTGAAGCGGAGAAAGTCCGGTGGCAAGTTCAATGGAAATTTCACCTGTTTGACGGTTGTAAAGAGTCACCGTCGCATGTTTAAATCCCATATACTCGCCGAGCGTATTCATCACCGGGCGCAGGACATTTCGCATGTCCATGTTTTCGTCAAGGATCTGGCCTACTCGATAAAGTAATTCCAGTTCCTTTATCTTTTGATCGTCTTTAGTTGCCATGTATCCTCCGCAGATAATTTAGAGAAGCGATTTCACAATTCCAGAAGCGACGCGTTTACCATCGGTAATCGCACGCACAACCAGAGATTGTCCTGTTGCACAGTCACCGGCAATGTACACGCCCTTTGCCGAAGTCATACCGTCTGCATCGCGGAAAATACGACCGCGTTCATCGCATCTCAAGTTGAATGCTTTGACGATATCCGGAATTGCGTGACCGACAAATCCCATTGCCAAAAGCACGAGATCTGCTGGGAGCACAAATGCGCCATCGGGTTTCGGAACATTGAACATACGACCGTCTTCGCCGCGTTTCCATTCGATTTCGGTGCAACGGAGCGCTTTGACTTTTCCATTTTCGCCAATCGCTTCCAATGTGTTGATGTTCCATTGCCGTTTGCAGCCTTCTTGATGAGCCGGCGTTTCTTTGAAGATGCGCGGCCATTCGGGCCAAGGATTATTCGGAGCGCGTTTGATCGGAGCGTTCGGCATAATTTCGATTTGTGTCACATCGAGTGCACCTTGACGAATCGCTGTACCAATGCAGTTTGCACCGGTATCACCACCACCGACAACGACGACATGTTTGCCTTTTGCACTTTTCGTTTCATCGAAATCAAAGACTTCCCCGCCATTGATGCGGTTTTGCTGAGTCAAATAATCGACGGCGAAATGAATGCCCGAAAATTCGCGTCCCGGGACTTTCAAATCACGCGGAGCACGAGAGCCGCAGCAGAGAACGATTGCATCATGATTGCGCAGTAAATATTCCGGAGAAATATCTTTGCCGATGCACACATTCGTTTCGAAGCGGATGCCTTCTTGCTGCATCAAAGAAACGCGACGTTCGATAACCGATTTTGGAAGACGGAAGTCGGGGATGCCGTAGCGCATAAAGCCGCCGACGTGTTCTGCACTTTCGTAAACGGTGACGTTAATGCCTGCGCGATTCAAATATTCGGCGCAAGAAAGACCCGAAGGACCCGAACCGATGACTGCGACATGTTTATCGGTGCGCACGAGCGGCAAGTTCGCATGCACCCAACCGTTTTCGTAACCGGTTTCGATGACACGATGTTCAATTTCGCGAATAGCAACTGCATCGCCATCTTGGCCGTTGACGCAAGAACCTTCGCAAAGAGCCGGGCAAACAATTCCCGTAAATTCGGGGAACGGACTTGTGTCCAAGAGAAGATCCAACGCTTTGCGCCATTCGCCGCGACTTGCTGCATTATTGATTTCGGGAACGACATTCAAAAGCGGACAACCGAAAGCGTGGCAGAACGGAACGCCGCAATTCATGCAACGCGTTGCCTGTTCGGTAATCTGCTCTTTCGTCATTTCCTTCGCAGTTTTTTTGTAATCGTGGATACGTTCCTGAACGGGGCGTTCTTCCGCGTCACGACGAGGAATCGTGAGAAAAGGTTTGTTCGAAATCATCTTTTGTCTCCTTTTTTCCGCTTATCCGCGATTCTGATTGTTCATATTTTCCAAGGCGCGACGATATTCCATCGGGAACACCTTCACGAAAAGTTCACGATCGCGGTCCCAGTTTTCGAGGATTCTCTTCCCCTTCGGGCTGCCCGTATATTTCACGTGATTTTCGATGAGCTGTTTCAATTCTTTTTCGTCGGCTTCGTTCAGCGGATCCAAGTCAATCATATCCGTGTTGCAAAGACTGTCGAATTGACCGCCTTCGTCAAAGACATAAGCGATACCGCCGCTCATCCCTGCGCCGAAGTTGATGCCTGTCGGTCCGAGAAC
>SAMEA104315433__coassemble_1057_pt1 | contig 11334 bp, 11 predicted proteins | sample SAMEA104315433__metabat2_low_PE_037 | metagenome-assembled genome bin SAMEA104315433 (sample SAMEA104315433) | gut metagenome | biome: Monkey gut; feature: monkey-associated habitat; material: faeces | place: China | collected 2013 | reverse complement strand
AAGAGTCACGCCGACCCATTTTCCAAATGTTTTACTTTTTTTGCGCAAATCGACGGCGACATCAAACACTTCGCCTTCGATCACGCGGACGAGTTTTCCTTGCGGATTTTTCTTTTGAAAATGCAAGCCGCGGAGAACGCCTTTTTTCGAACGCGATTCGTTGTCTTGTACAAATTTCGCTGCGATGCCATTTTCTGCAAATTCTTTTTCGCTGTAGGTTTCCATAAAGTAACCGCGAGCGTCGCCGAAAACTGTGGGCTCGATGATTTTTACATCGTCAATTTCTGTCGAAATAAATTTGAATTTTCCCATAATGATTACTTGTTTTGATACATTGTTTCGTAGTATTTTTCGTAAGCGCCGCTGGTAATATTATCCAGCCATTCTTGATTTTCCAAATACCATTTTACTGTTTTTTCAATGCCTTCTTCAAATTGCAAAGACGGTTCCCAACCGAGTTCTTTTTGCAATTTCGTGCTGTCGATTGCATAGCGCGCATCGTGTCCCAAACGGTCGGTGACGTAAGTGATGAGATTTAAATCTTCGCCATCTTTTCGGTCGAGGAGACGATCCACCGTTTTAATTACCACTTTAATAATGTCGATATTTTTCCATTCATTAAAGCCGCCGATGTTATAAGTTTCCGCAATTTTTCCTTTGTGGAAAATCAAATCAATCGCCCGCGCGTGATCTTCAACAAAAAGCCAATCGCGGACATTTTCACCTTTTCCGTAAACGGGCAACGCTTTTTTGTGACGGATATTATTGATGAAAAGCGGAATCAATTTTTCGGGGAATTGATACGGCCCATAATTGTTACTGCAATTTGTTACAATCGTCGGAAGTCCGTATGTATCGTGGAAAGCGCGGACAAAATGATCCGAGCTCGCTTTCGATGCGGAATACGGAGAATGCGGATTATACTTCGTCGTTTCGTAGAAGAAATCTTCGCCGTAAGCCAAATGATGTTTTGCGCTCGACGCAGTCGTCGTAAACGGCGGCTGAATTCCTTCGGGATGCGTCATAGAAAGTGCGCCGTAAACTTCATCCGTCGAAATATGATAAAAGCGTTTTCCTTCAAATTTTTCGGGGAGAGATTCCCAGTAAAGTTTCGCCGCTTGCAAAAGCGAAAGCGTTCCCATCACATTGGTGCGCGCAAATGTAAACGGATCTTTGATGGAACGATCGACGTGACTTTCTGCAGCCAAATGAATAATGCCATCAACATGTTCGGTTTGCATCAATTTGTAAAATGCATCGAAATCGCAAATGTCCATTTTCACGAATTGATAATTCGGTTTATTTTCAATATCGCGTAAATTGGCGAGATTTCCCGCATAAGTTAATTTGTCTAAATTGATGATTTTATAATTCGGATATTTATTCACAAAAAGACGGACGACATGACTTCCGATAAAGCCCGCGCCGCCAGTGATGACAATCGTTTTCATTTTGATTTCCAAGGTTCAAATTTTAATAGTGAATTTTCCCATCGGCGACTTTTCGCAAATGCAAACCGTATGGCGATTTGCCATATTTTTCTGCCGATTCCAAAAGTTTTTCCCGCGTAATCCAACCGTTGATGAATGCGATTTCTTCGACTGCGCTAATCTGAATTCCTTGACGACTTTCAACCATTTTCACAAAATTTCCCGCTTCATTTAACGAGTCCATTGTGCCGGTATCGAGCCAAGCAAATCCGCGTCCGAGAAGTTTTACATCCAATTCGCCGCGTTCCAAATATGTCTTGTTCAAATCGGTAATTTCAAGTTCACCGCGAGCGCTCGGTTTTTGATTTTTTGCAAATTGCGAAGCGCGATGATCGTAAAAATATAATCCCGTAATCGCATAATTGCTTTTCGGTTCTTTCGGTTTTTCTTCGACCGAAATGACTTTTCCCGAATCATCAAATTCGACGACGCCAAAACGTTCTGGATCTTCGACGTAATAGCCGAACACGCTAGCGCGTCCGTTTTCCGCATTTTTCACCGCCGCTTTTAAAAGCGGACTAAAACCATTTCCGTAAAAAATATTATCGCCGAGAACCATGGCGCACGCATCGCCATCGATAAATTCTTCGCCCAAAATAAAAGCTTGCGCAAGTCCATCGGGACTCGGCTGCACTTGATAAGAAAGGTGAATTCCCATCGCCGAGCCGTCTCCTAAAAGACGCTCAAAATTAGGCAAATCCGACGGCGTTGAAATGATGAGAATGTCGCGAATTCCCGCGAGCATTAACGTCGAAAGCGGATAATAAATCATCGGTTTATCGTAAACAGGCAAAAGCTGTTTACTCGTTACCATCGTCAACGGGTAAAGTCTTGTTCCGGATCCTCCGGCGAGAACAATTCCTTTCATCGATTATCCATCCAACAAAAATTTTCTAAAGAAAATAAAAATTATTGATTCAAAAGAAAATTTTTTAATTGCCAGCGATACCAATTCGCGCTTGGAAATGCACTTTTTGCGGGTCATTTGCGTTGACACCAAAAATGAAAGCGTGATGATTCGAATTTTCAAAGCGGATTAAATTTACCGTTTCGCCGGGAGCAATTCCTGCGATATAATTAAATTGAATGGAACGCACTTCGCGATTTTTGAGTTCGGGATCTAACGCAAGCGCATCAAAAACCCAGTCCGCATAGCGGCAGTTGTTGACGTGGCGATTCATATCGATATCCGAATAGTATGCGGTTTTCTGCAAAATTATCTGCGGATTTTCACGGGCTTCGAGAAGTTCCAAATTTTCGGAAATCGCATTTTTTTCGGGATACAATTCGGGCAAAAATGGACTTTGTTCTGGATCTTCGGCGCGGCCCGTTTTCAAATTGACAAGCAACCACGACGAAGTCGCTTCGGCGATGATGTGAAAATTATCGTCTAAAATTGAATAATCCCGCAGCAAAACTTTGTGATTAAAAATGGATTTCGTCCACGTGGAAACATGCAATTTTTCGCCCCAACGCGGAAAATGATTGATGCGTAATTTTAAACGCGAAATCACCGAAGTGTAACCGTTCTGCACCATTTTCCAAATGCCGTAGCCATTTTTTTCGGCATCGAGAATCGCCGTTTCTTCCATAAAATCGAGAAACGCCGAAATGCGTAAACGACTCCGCGGATCACAATCCGAAAAGCGCACGGGGAATATATATTCTTCGATTTCTTTTTCCATAAAATTCTCCCTATCCGAGGAATTTAATTTGAGGCGACATGACGCAAAAACTGATCTGTATAACGCAAACGACTGCACAAAAGTTTTGCCAAATTGCGCATCACGATAAAGCCGATTTCGGGATGTTTGTTGCAGTATTTTAAAAACGGAGCGCTTTCAATTTTGATGACGCTCGAAGCTTCTTTTGCCATGACCCGCGCGGAATGCACATCATCTTCGAGAAGTGCCATTTCACCAACAGGCGAGCCTGTTTTGACGCGGCAAGCTTCCAAAAAATTCTTTTGTCCGGGCACCGAAAAATACACTTCGACATCGCCGGATTCGACGAGGTAAAAACAATCGCTGACCATTCCTTCTTCCATTAAAATTTCGCCCGCATCTAATTCTAAACGCGAAACGAATTTAATGATTTCTACCAACTGTTCGAGCTTGATAGAATGGAACATTTCAAAATCGCTGAGAGTGCAAAGAATCTGTAAATTTCCGTCCGTCTGTTTCATCGGTTCCTCTTTTGTCTTCTTCTATAAAATAATCTAAATTTGAAATTATGAATACGCATTCTTTGAATACAACTTTTTTGGATATTCCCTATTTAAACCATTTTCTGGGAGAACTTTGCCTTCCTGGCTCCAAAAGTATTACAAATCGAGCGCTTTTACTCGCAGCTCTTGCCCGCGGCACAACGCATTTGCACAATTTATTGTGGAGCGATGACACGCATTACATGGCGGAATCGTTAAAAAAATTGGGCATCGCCAACATGCGATTTTCAAACGATTTTAAAGACGCAGAAATTTCGGGCGCAAGCGGAAAATTTTCAAGCAAAAAGGCGGAACTTTTCATCGGAAATTCGGGAACTTCGATTCGCTTTTTAACCGCGGCAGCTTCTCTTGGAAACGGAGATTTTACACTCACCGGAATTGACCGCATGAAAGAACGCCCCATCCGCGATTTAGTGGATGCGCTCATTCAAGTCGGCGCCAAAATTGACTACGCCGAAAAAGAAGGATTTCCGCCCGTCGTCATTCACGCAAACGGTCTCGGCGGCGGCACGATGCACATCAAAGGAAATATTTCGAGCCAATATTTGACCGCAGTTCTTTTGGCTGCTCCTTGCATGGAAAATCCGCTGACCATTCTCGTCGATGGCGAACTCATTTCGAAGCCCTACGTTGCGATGACTCTTCGGATGATGCAAGAATTCGGCGTGCATGTTGAAAACGAAAATTTCCAAAAATTCTGCGTACCGAATACGGGCTACATTTCGCCGGGCGATTACACTGTCGAAGGCGATGCGTCGAGCGCAAGTTATGCTTTTGCTTCGGCTGCGATTGCAGGCGGTCCCGTTCGCTTATACGGCATCGATCAAAACAGCATGCAAGGCGATGTTTATTTTGCAGAAGTTTTGTCGCAAATGGGAGCAGAAATCGTTTACGGAAAAGGTTTCATCGATTGCAAGCGCGGCCAATTTCCGCTTCAAAAAATCGACTGCGATTTGTCTTCGATTCCCGATGCTGCGATGACCGTTGCAGCGCTTTGCCTTTTTGCTAATGGCACGAGCACAATCCGCGGCATAGGCAGTTGGAAAGTCAAAGAAACCGATCGTCTCGCAGCGATGAAAGCAGAACTTTCAAAAACCGGCGCAAAAATTTCGACGACAGAAAATTCGATTACGATTACACCGCCCGACGAATTTCTCCCCGCAGAATTTGAAACTTATAATGATCATCGAATGGCGATGTGCATGAGCCTTGCGGCTTTCGGCATTTCTCGTTCCCAAAAAATTCGCATTTTAGATCCGCTCTGCGTGAACAAAACTTATCCCGCTTACTGGAAAGATTTAAAAATGTTCAGCGGTGCAAATTTCGAAATTCCGAGTGCAAAATGAAGCCGATTTTCTTCACCATTTTGCTCATCGCATCCGCAATTTTTGCCAAAGAAAATGGGAAAGATTCGGTGGCGTTTACGCCGAAACTTTTTTTGAATTCTTCGGATTATCAAACCATCGCCGACTCGATGGTTCCGGGTTCTAAATTTGGCATTTCCATTCGGTCGCTGCATTCCGGAAACGAACTCATTTCCGTTCAATCGGATTCTTTTTTTACGCCGGCGAGTACATTAAAAACCGTCACAACGGCGGCGGCGCTTGATTTTTTACCGCTTCAATTTCGAGCAAAAACTTCGGTGCAATTAGCGGGCAGCATCAGCGGCAAAACTTTCCGCGGCGTTATCCGTTTACGCGGAGAAGGCGATCCCGGAATTTCGGGGCGTTTTTATGCAGAACCATTTTACATTTTGCATAGTCTCGCCGATTCAATTCGTGCCAAAGGAATTGACACGCTACAAATCCGCACGGAGCTAGACACCTCTTATTTCTCGGGTCCGCGAAAGCCAGAACATTGGCGGTCAAATTATTTCCTTTCGTGGTATGGCGCCGAGGTAACGCCACTTATTTTCAACGATAATTGCGCTCTCATTCATATCGATCCCGGTGAAAACGAAAATGATTCGGCGAAAATTACCGTGGAGCCTGACATTGGTTACGTACAAATTAACAACACATTAAAAACCGTCAACGGCAATCGTCGCAAATGGCGTTACGCTCTCGATCCGGATAAACCGATTTTCACCATTTCGGGAAGCATCGGAAAAAATGTGAAAAATGCAGCCGTCGTCATTCCGGTGCGCAATCCGAATCGCTATTTTGAAGCCGCATTTTTGCACGCATTAAAAGACCGCAATATTACCGTTGCAATCGATTCGACAATTCCGAGCGGCATTGAACTTGTTTCCTTTTCTTTTGAAGGCACGCCGCTTTTAAGTTTCCTCGATGAAATCAATCAGCGCAGTCAAAATTTACATGCCGAAGCGCTCTTTCGCAATTTTTCTGCCGTCAAATATCAAACGGGAAATGTGGAAAATGGACGCAAAGGCGTGAAAGAATTTTTGCAAAAACTGCATTTAAATCCCGATGATTTTGTGCTCTTTGACGGCTGCGGACTTTCGCCCGATAACAAACTCAAACCGTCTGCGGAAACGCAATTACTCGCAGCGATGGCGCGACATCCCAAAGGAAAATTTTACATTCAAAGTTTTGCGGGACCTGGAATCGGAAGCGGCGCAAAACGGATGCAGAATTTAGATTACGCGTGGTGCATTCGATTCAAAACCGGATTCATCAACGAAACGCACGGACTTGTCGGTTTTATGCCCACGATCGACGGCGACACTCTTCTCATCGCTTCGTATTTTAATAAGACTGGAAAAATTCCCGACAACGTTACCAAAGATGCGCTTGATTCAATTTGGTCTTGCATTTACCGCGCGGCAAATAACGGCTACAATTCTTTGCTCACGATGAAAGATTTGTATCATCAAGGAAGTTCGATTACGGGACTGGAAAATCGCATTCGATTTTTCTCCGAAAAATTTCTCGATATTCCTTACGGTCACGGCGGTCCCACTGGCGAAGGCTTCCGCGATTCCATTTCTCCGATGCCGATGATCAATACGGATTCTCTCGATTGCGTAACTTTCATTGAACACGTTCTCGCTCTCGCAAAAAGTCCAAGCGATGACAGCATTTTTAGCGTGTTACAAAAACTCCGTTACATCGACGGAAAAATTTCTTACCGTTTCCGCAAACATTATTTCGTCGTCGATTGGATTGGCGAAGGAAAATTCGCCCGTCAAATTGCGCTTCCGAACGATACTCTTGTCGAACGCATTATTTCGAAAAAAGAATTTTTCAAAACGAAAAATATCCAAGTTTCGGAGCCCGATACGAAATTATATCTGCGGTATTTGCCTCTCGAAAAAGCGATTGAATTTGCAGGCTCGCCGTGGCAAGGAGAACGCACCGTTCGCGGAATCGGATTCGTAAGCAAACTCAATTCTCTCGACATTGTGCACACGGGATTTTTAATTTTAGACCGCGGTAAACTTCCGATTTTGCGCGACGCTTCGTATAAATTCAACAAAGTCGTCGATCACGAATTAGTGGAATATTTAAATAGTTGGGTCGGAACCGGAAAAATTCCGGGCATTATTCTTTTTGAATTTTTTTAAGAAAAATTAAAAAGCGAGAATTGCGGTCAATTCAAATTTACCGTCTTTTTCGCCTTCAAAAACGGTGAACGAATCTGGCGCCCAACCGTAAACATCCATCGTTAACGAATTGGAAATGATATTTTCTGCTTTTTCCACGTCGCCCAAAAAAATAGAACCCGACGAACGATAATAGCGAAGCATTCCAAGCGCCCGCGTACATTCTGGGAAATTATCGACCAACGCATAAGCGCATTTCATAAACGAAGTTCCCGAAATTTTGATGACCCGATAAAGTCGCCTCGGCGCCAAAAATTCTTGCAAATCATGAAAGTCCGGAGCGATCTGCGCCTTTTCCCCAAAGAATGTTAAAAGCTCTTGAAAAACAGCGGATTCTTCTTGTAAAAAAGGAGAACGTTTACGAATCATTTCAGAAACGGAAGCCATGCTGAAAATATAAAAAAAGCACCGTCAAACGATGCGTTTGAAAATAAAGAATGGCGGCTACGCCGCGTATAAAAACAGCGCGCCAAAGGCGCGCCGCATTCGTTATCAACAAATCATTATCAATTTTTCTGCGCCACTTGTGCGCTTTCATTTTTCACGCAGCGGAGCGAGCCTGCGATATTTTTATTAAAGTGTTCGAGTTTCACTTCGTTATCGTCGATGCGGACCAAGTAAGCTCTCGCGCCATCGTATTCCGAAGCAGTCCAGAATGTCGCATTCTTTCCCATGTCCACATACGAATCATCGTAATAGCGGAATCCGGATTTTAAGAATTGCAACGCCGAAGAATTCGGATCGGTTTGAAGAGCAGCCTCAAATTCGCTGACGGTCGGAATGTGCCAACCCGCAGGACATACGCCGCGATTCGAAGCATCCTTATTCATCGGATTGTATTCCATCGCAGCATCCCACGTGTAAAGGCGTCCAAACTCATTACACTTTTCAAAATCATCGCCGTAGCAGAAACTGAATTCTACCATGTAATCCAAATTTTCTGCAAGCCAAACTTTATCGCCAATCGTTTTCGTCTTATATGTTTTTTCGACGCAATGGAGAGTTTCGTTATCGGGATTGTAAATGCAAGAATGACTTTCATTGCAACCGAAGAAAACGAACGCAAGCGCCAAAAGAAACAGCGGATAAATCATTTTCATGATGAACTCCTCTGCAATTTACACCGCAAAGTTTTTCAACAATTCGTCCTTTGCATCGTATTTTTTATTGCGGTAATAAACCAACACATTGCACGAAACGATGACCAAGTTGAGCACGTAAATGGCGAGCACATAATTCCACGCATGCAGATAGCACTTCGCAAGGATTCCTGCGATATAGCCAAAGATAATCAGCAAGTTAAAACGCATGCTCATATTTTTTGCCGTGTGCGATTTAATATTTTTCCACACGGAAATCGGCCAAGAAAGACCGAAACAAACAAGCATCGTGGCTTCAAGAAAATCAGGCATATTAGCTCCTTTTTTGAATGACGTGCAAAAGTTAGTCAGTCTACACTCATACGTCTAATATATTATTTCAATAAAATTTATCATTTTCAATGATTGATAAAATTTTGTGATAATTAGAAAATGATAGTCGAAAATGATGAGTGAATCGTGCGCAAGAAAATGAAAAACGAAAAATTTTTAGGTCTTTACCGCCTCGAAAAATTTCTTTGCAAAACACAAAAACGAAAACTTTCTATTATCTATTTTAATGGCTAAGAATAGCGAAAATTACGAATATAGCGGGCGAAGCGCTCCGCAAGCAGCCGAAGCAGAAGTCAATTTGCTCGGCGGCGTAATGCAAGATTCGAACGTTCTGTCCGATGTAATTTCTCTTCTCAATCCCGACGACTTTTATCAAGAACGGCACAAAATTATTTGGGAAGTTTTGCAGAAACTTTCGCAGATGAACACGCCGATTGACGAAGTTACTTTGCAAAATGCGCTCGAAAAAGAGGGCAAATTAGAAGCTGTCGGTGGCGTAGAATATTTGCTCAAGCTCATCGAATCGGTGGCGAGCGGCGCCAACGCGCGGTATCACGCAGAAATTATTCAGAAGAAAGCGGTTCTTCGCCGCCTCATCAATGTTTCGAACGAAGCGATTCGAGAAGCCGAAGACCCGACCGCAGAACCCGACGAAATTATTTCGAAAGTCGAAGGTTCTGTGATGTCACTCGCCGAAAAGCAGGTGAAAAATTCTCTGCGTCCTGCGGGCGATGTGGTGCAAGAAGTTTTAAAAGCGGTGGAAAATCGTCGCGATGGACTTTCCGGTTGTCCGACAGGATTTACGGATTTAGATCGTTTAACCAATGGGCTTCAGCCTTCCGATTTGATTATTCTCGCGGGGCGTCCGGGTATGGGAAAGTCAGCGTTTGCGCTCACTCTCGCTTCGAATTCTAGCATCAATTACGGAAAAAAAGTTGCGTTTTTCAGCCTCGAAATGGGCGCAGAACAGTTAATGCAGCGTATCATTTGTTCGATGGCTGGGCTTGAACTTTCCAAGTTCCGTGCAGGACATTTGAACCGCGATGAATTTGCAAAGCTCCCGGGCACAGCGAGCCGAATCGTCCAAGCGAATTCACTTTATGTGGACGACAATTTGGATTTAGGAATTATGGAATTACTTTCAAAATGCCGCAGTTTAAAACGCAAAGTCGGTTTAGACTTGGTCATCGTCGATTATTTACAGCTGATGAAAACGGGCAAAGAAGAAAACCGCGCTGTCGCCGTCGGCGCCATTTCGCGTGGTTTAAAAGTTCTCGCCAAAGATTTGAAAATCCCAGTCATCGCACTCGCTCAGCTTTCGCGTAAAACCGAAGACCGCGCAGACGCTGTCCGCGGAGGCAAAACGCGTCCGCAACTTTCGGACTTGCGTGAATCGGGCTCTATCGAACAAGACGCTGACATGGTTTGGTTTATCGAACGTCCGTTCTACCGCAGCCACGATGAAGCCGACAAAAATAAAGCGCAACTTCTCGTCGCCAAGCATCGTAACGGAGCGACTGCAGATATTGACCTCACGTGGATTCCGCAATACACAAAATTCGAAAATTACATTCCCGAAGAAGAAGCGGGAAATGGCGGCGGCTCGGACTTTGGGTCGCTCGATGACATCGGAGTGTAATGGTGAAAATTTTTGCGCCTTTGCAGTTCCTAGGAAAAATCGTCGTCGGAGGCATCTCGAGCGTTGGAGAACTTTGTTGCATTCTCTGCTTTACACTTCGTCAAGTGCCGTATGCTTTTCGCACTTGGGGACTTGTGTTAAAGCAAATGGTCTCGATTGGCGTTTCGTCGATGCCACTTCTTTTTGTGACTTCGATTTTTACAGGAATGGTCGCAACGGTGCAAGCATCGTTTCAATTCCGCGGACTCGTCGCCGATAAATGGGTCGGAACAGCTGCGTGCAAAATGGTTTTAATCGAACTCGGCCCTCTTTTAACCGCACTCGTTTTAGCAGGACGCGTCGGCAGTGCGCTCGCCGCAGAAATTGCCTCTATGCGAGAAAAAGAAGAACTCGATGCACACGAAGTTTTAGGGCTCGACCCTTACCGCTTTTTAGCGATGCCGCGATTCGTCGCTTTCTTTACAATGGTTCCTTGCTTAACGATTATTTCGAATTGCTTAGCGCTCATCGGCGGATGGATTGTCGCCGTTCTCGCTCTTGATATTTCTTCTTATACATTTTACACCGGAATGCAATATCTCTTTAATCCGCTCGACCTTGCCGGCGGAATTATCAAATCATTTGTCTTCGGCGTAGTCATTTTTTTACTGGGATGGTTTCACGGAATCAATGCAGCGCCCGGTGCCCGCGGCGTAGGACTTGCGACAAAAGATGCTGTGGTTTCTTGCTGTTTAATGATTCTCATCTTGGATTTAGCGACCGACGCTCTCCTTTTCCAATAGGATTTTGTTTATGCCCAATGTGAATATCGATCCGAATGATATTATGATTCAGCTCCGCGGGCTGCAAAAAAGTTTTGGTCCTCAAACTGTTTTAGCCGATGTTAACTTGGACATTCGTCGCGGTGAAACGATGGTCATCATCGGACAATCGGGCGGCGGAAAATCGGTGATTTTAAAACACATGATTGGGCTTCTCCA
>SAMEA104315433__coassemble_1055_pt1 | contig 11347 bp, 8 predicted proteins | sample SAMEA104315433__metabat2_low_PE_037 | metagenome-assembled genome bin SAMEA104315433 (sample SAMEA104315433) | gut metagenome | biome: Monkey gut; feature: monkey-associated habitat; material: faeces | place: China | collected 2013 | reverse complement strand
GCAAGCGCACTTAATCGAAGCGTGGCAAAAAACTATTGATGATGTGGTAAAGGTCGTCGATGAAGGTGACCGAAATGGGACGGTGACCTATCGGATTGTAATTGGTCCGAAAAGTCGTCCGTTTTGTAATTTCTTAAGCGACGATAATTATGTGACCCGAGAACAGATTCGAAATCATGCGGAAATTCTTCCGCCGTATGTCTTGGGCTGCGATTGTCGTTTAGTACCAAAGCTTCCTTGGGAAAATCCGGGCAAAGCGGGCTGGAAAGCTCTTGTTCCGGAAAATGGAGCTTATAGCGTTCCCGACTGGAGACACATTGCGTAGAATTTTTCGACTTTCTTTTCTTTTAGCAGCGTTCTGCTCGGCGGCTGCGTTTGCGGCAAACTCGGCGATTATCACTTTGGAAATGCCGGTGGGCACGCGTCAGCTCGGTATGGGCGAAACAGGCGTTGCGATTGCGGATGACGCTTCGGCGCTCTATTACAACCCAGCAGGATTGGCTTTTGGACCTCTTGCCAATGAATGGGAAGTTTCTCTTCCGCAAAAGTCCGAAAATGCGCCCGCATTTACAAAACTCGCAGCCAAAAATCGTTCTGGATTCTTTGAAAAGAGCGAAATTTGGGCGGGAACCAATAGCGGCATTCAACATTACGACGGTGAACATTGGTCCGATTATCATGTGGTGACTTTGGAAGGGCAAGAAAAAATCCGCGATGTCGTCCGCGTTTTTGCAGGAACCGAATCGGGCTTGGATGAATATACTCGCCGCGTGAAAAAATTTAACGATGTTCAAAATGATGTGGATGAATCCTATGTGCGCGATGTGAAAATTCCGTGGAATTTGGTCGTGGGCGATACGGTCACCGCACTTCTCTACGATGTTCGCACCGAAAAATTGTGGGTCGGTACACCGAAGGGACTTTTCCGATTCGATGGAAAAACGTGGAAAAATTACGAAAGTGAACTCGGCACGCCTCGGGTGACGGCGCTCGCGAGTCAAGGCGCAACTCTTTGGATTGGTACGGATAACGGCCTTTTCTCTTACCGCAATGGTGAGGTAGAACAAAAAGGAAAAGTGCTTCCGAGTCAAAAAATTAACGCTGTCGCTTGGTCCGAATTTAAGGGCGAACTTTATGTCGCAGCCGATGGTGCGGGCATTGCGCGTTTAATTCCGAAGAAAGGTTCTTCGACAAAAGACCGTTGGAGTCTTTTCAACGAAGAAGATGGCTTGATGGATTTGCATGCGACGGCTCTTATCGTTGATTCTTCGGGTCATGTTTGGTCAGCGCATAACGGAGGGCTTTCGCATTTTAATTTGCGCAAATGGGAACAAGTAAAATTCGAAAGCAATGTGGTGCACGATTTAGCGGTTTCGAAAGACGGCGCCATTTGGATTGCAACCGATAAAGGTGTCTGGCGCCATTTGCCGGATTATGCGACTTCGTCGGGGCGCAAAGCAGAACTCGAACGCAAACCGGAAGAACGCGGCAATTTACAATCGGACGATGAATGGGAACATTTCCATTCGGGCAATGGACTTTCTTCGAATCGCGTCTGGGCGGTGCTTCCGCAGGCGAATGACGTTTGGTTTAGCACGAGTGCGGGAATTGAACGTTACAAAGACGCCGATTTCCAACTCACATTCTTCTACGAAAAACTGCTTCCCGTTTTAAATATTCCCGATTTGTATCACTTGTTTGCAGGCCTTACGATTCCGCTTGCCGAATGGGGAACTCTCGGCGTTTCTGTAAACTTTGTTTCGTTCGGAGAAACCGTCGTATCAACGGATGACGAAAGTTCAACGAATTCGAATAGTTCCGAAGTTGTAGCGGCGATTAGCTACGGTACAAAACTCACGCAGAGAACTTCCATTGGTTTGACCGTTAAATTCTTCTATTCCGATTTGAGTTCGGGCGCTTCTACTGGTGGCGAAGATGCGACGACTTTCAGCTATGCGTTTGATGTGGGTCTTTTAAAACGCGACTTCTTGATTAAAGATTTGAGCGCAGCATTAGTGCTTGCAAATATCGGTCCGAGCGTTTATTATACCGATAAATCGGATCAAGACCCGATTCCTTTGACATGGCGCCTCGGCCTTTCTTACGAAATTTTGAACACTCTCGATCATCGTTTATTGATTGCGGGCGATTACAATCGTACGGTGGTTTATGACGATGACAAAGGCGATCCGGAACCGTTCTACACAGCGATGTGGAAAAGTTTAATTCATCCAGAACTCGGCGGAAGTGGCGCAGAAAAATTCAAAAATTCTCTTCTCCAAGGCATTTTCAATGTCGGCGCAGAATACACTTACGCAAATACCGTCGCTGTTCGTATCGGTTATCTTTACGATAAAACCGGAAAACGCAACGAAGTCGATTTGGGCGTGATGCTTTCGGATGTGTTGGAATTTGACATTGCGACGATTAAAGATGTCGGCGATAACGACGGCGTTCGCGATGGGCAAATGCGCTTCGGAATGATTTTCAAATTCTAATGAATCCGGTTGATTATCAACGCAAATTAGACGGAATTCTCCGCGATTTAGAAAAAAGGGGCGAAGTGCCTTCGCTCCTTTTGCATTGTTGCTGTGCGCCTTGCTCCACTTATGTGTTGGAATATTTGTCCAATTATTTTCGCATCACGACGTTTTATTATAATCCGAATATTTTCCCCGAAGAAGAATACCAGCATCGCGTCGCCGAATTAAAGCGATTTTCTGCGGAATTTCCGACGAAGTATCCGGTGCAATTTCTCGAAGGCAATTATGAGCCCGCAAAATATTATGCAGCGGTAAAAGGGTTAGAGCACGATCCCGAAGGCGGTGCGCGCTGCTTAAAATGTTTCGAATTGCGTTTGGGGGAATCCGCAAAAGTGGCGAAGGAACTTGGGATGGATTACTTTACCACGACGCTTACGATTAGCCCGATGAAAGATGCTGCGGTATTAAATGAAATCGGGGAAAAAATGGCGGAAAAATTTGGCGTAAGACATTTGCCGTCAAATTTTAAAAAGCGCAATGGTTTTTTGCGCTCTACGGAAATCTGTAAAATTTATGGACTTTACCGCCAAGATTTCTGCGGCTGCGTTTATTCCAAAATGGAAAGAGAACGTGCGCAGAAAGCGGCGGAAACTCAGAACGTTTAAATTTCAATCGTTCCTTCGAAAACAAATTCAGCGGGGCCAGTCATCATCACATGCGAATTGTCTTTGCGCCATTCGATGTGTAACGTGCCACCGAGTAAATCCAAATCGATTTCGCGGTCTGTTTTTTCGTTCAGAACGCAAGCGACAAGACTTGCGCAAGAACCGGTTCCGCAAGCGAGAGTTTCGCCGGTGCCGCGTTCCCAAACGCGCATCTTCGCATGATTTTTGCTCAGCACTTCCACAAATTCAATGTTGGCTTTGCGCGGGAAAATTTTATCGATTTCGTAATCGGGACCTTTTGTGTGCACAGGTGCCGTTTGAACGCTATCGACGAAGGTAACTGCGTGCGGATTTCCCATCGAAACGCAAGTAAAATCGCGCCCGTCAATTTGAATTTTATTGCTCGCGGCAGCTACGGGAATTTCTGCGGGAGTTAAAATCGGATCGCCCATATCAACGGTTGCCGATTTGAAATTTTCGCCATCGCGATGAATTACAATGTGCTTAATGCCTGCGCCCGTTTCCAAATCAAATTCGTCTTTGGATTTGTTGAAGAAGCGTTCCCAAGCAAAGCGGGCGACGCAGCGGCTTGCGTTGCCGCACATTTCGGATTCGCTGCCATCGGGATTGAACATGCGCATCCGCACATCGGCAATGTCCGATTTACAAATGAGAACTAAACCGTCCGAGCCAACGCCGAAATGACGGTCGGAAATTTTGCGGGAAACAGAAGCGGGATCGGCGACGATATTTTGCCGATTGTCCACGTAGATGTAATCGTTTCCTGCGCCTTGCATTTTTGTAAAAGAAAGTTTCATTTTAAATTCCTTCGTCGATGATCGCGGATGCGAGAACAGCATCGTCTTTGTATAAGGCGACGATTTGCCCAGGCGTTACTGACATTTGCGGCTCATCAAAAGTGACATACAAATTATCGTCTTCGATTTTAAAAGTCGCGGGCGCTAAATTTTTCCCGTGGCGAATTTTTGCGAGCGCACGACCTTCGTTTTCATTTTCACCTAAAAGCAAACGGTTGACATCGTGCGCTTTTAATGCTTTTGAAAAAAGTTCGTCTTTTGTGCCGAGCACCACTTGATTTTTGTGTGCGTCAATTTTGACGACGAATAAAGGTTCTTTTAATCCTCCGATTCCAAGACCTTTGCGCTGCCCGATGGTGTAATAAATAATGCCGTTATGATGCCCGAGAACTTTTCCATTTGTATCGACAATGTCACCGGGTTGAATGTCGCCTTTGTCAAATAAAACGGAGTAATCTTCGCATTCGATAAAATCTTGGCTTTCGGGCTTTGTCGCTAAATCGTTAAAGCCCACTTCGGACGCTAAAGCTTTGACTTCTTTTTTGGTGAGATTTCCGAGCGGAAACATCACACGAGAAAGTTGCTCGGGTTTAAGGCGCGATAAAAAGTATGTTTGATCTTTTGTATTATCGAGCGCTTTTTCTAATCGTTTTCCGTTTTCCGAAACGCGGGCGTAATGCCCTGTTGCAAACATATCAAAGTCTAAAAGTTTGTGTGCGCAATCGATTAAAAATCCGAATTTCATTTTCTGATTGCATTTGACGCAAGGATTTGGCGTGCGTCCCGCTTTGTATTCGGAACGAAAATAATCGAGCACATTTTTCTTGTATTGTTCGGCCAAAGGAATCACTTCATAATCAATTCCTAAACGCTTTGCAATTTCTGCAGTTTCTTTGAGTTCGCGCGCTTCGCCCGGCCCAAAGCATCCGCTTTGCCCGTGGTCTTTGATGGGAATAGTTCCGTCCCAAAGTGACATGGTAACGCCCACGACTTCGTGGCCTTGCTTTTTTAAAAGGTAAGCGGTCATTGTCGAATCGACACCGCCCGAAAGTCCAACAGCAATTTTCATAGTGGAAAATATAGAAAAGCAACACTTTAATTTCACTTCGAATTCTTCATTTTGAATTCCGAATTTTATAAAGTTTCTACTTTTATTTTATGGATATTTCAAATTGGCGAACTCGGATTGATGAACTCGAAAATATGATTATCGAGCTTTTGAATAAGCGCGCCGCTTATGCGGTGGAAATCGGAAAAATTAAAAAGCAAGAAGGGCTTCCGGTTTTTGATGCTTCGCGGGAACAAGAAATTTTGAATCGCGTCGCCGAAAAAACGCGGGCGCAAAATGGTCCGCTTTCTCCGGAATCGATGCAACGAATTTTCCAAACGATTATGACAGAAACTCGTCAGGTGGAAAAATAAATGTTTTCATTTCATCGCATTACATTTGTGGGATTTGGACTTTTAGCAAGTTCGCTAGCTGCGGCTTTAAAGCAAGCAAAATCCGATGTTATTATTCGAGCGGTGAGTTCGCCGAAGACTCTTCTTCGGGCGAAAGAAATGCAAATCGCCGACGAAACTTTTGGCTACGATGAAGTGGAAAAATGGGTCGAAGGCTCGGATTTGATTTTGCTTTGTACGCCGATTTCGGTCATCCTTTCGACTCTTGAAAAACTTTCGCAGTGCACGCCGACACATCCGATTCTCGTCTCGGATATCGGGAGCACGAAAGCGGAAATTTGCAAAGCGGGAGCGAAGCTTCAAAAGCCATTTCGATTTGTGGGCAGTCACCCGATGGCGGGCTCCGAAAAGCATTCTCTAGAATTTAACGATCCGTCGATTTTTGAAAACGCATATTGGTTTGTGTGTCCGCCCGCGGGCATGAAAAAATCCGAGTATGCAGCGCTTTCGGAAATTATCGAATTTGTCGGGGCAACGCAAATCGTCTTCCCGCCAGAACATCACGATCAGACGGTGGCTTGGGTAAGTCACATGCCGCAGATGGCGAGTACGAGTTTAGCGGCGAATATTCCGCATCGACTTCTCGATCAAGGTTATCAGCATTTTGCCGGTCGCGCTTTCCGCGATATGACGCGCATTGCGGCTTCAAGTTGGGCAATGTGGAAAGATATTGCGGACACAAATCGCGCAGAAATTTTGCGGGCAATGGATGAATATATCGCAGGCTTAAAAGCGACTCGCGATGCGATTGAAAAAATTCCGCATGACGAAGAATTACATCAAATTTTCCTCGCGGGAAATGATGGCCGCGCATCTCTTTTTGCTCCGGGAAAAAATGCGAGCAATAGCTTTTTCCAGTTGACGGTGCAGCTTAAAGATGAACCGGGAACGATTCTTGCGATTTTAAAACCTCTCGCGGCAGCGAAATTAAATATCCGCGATATTGAACTGATGAAAGTGCGCGAAAATATTGCGGGCACTCTTCTCTTGGCTTTTAAAACTGAAGAACAAGCGCATCAAGCGCGCGACATTTTGCGTGCAGAAAATTTTGAGGTCATGGAACGCTGATGGATTTTGTTGTTAATCCCGATCGTGAACTTTCGGAATGCGTCCTCGTGATGGGACTTCTCGTCAACGGGCGCACGACTCTCGACGATTTTATTTTTACAGAACGCAGCCGCTCTTTTGCAGAAATCTTAAAAGAATTCGGCTTAACGTGGGAAGAAAAAGGCGCAAGCACTTTATTAAATGGAATTGGATTTTCGTATAAAATTCCGACTCTTTTAAAAATTCCTGACAGCGAAAATGCGATGGCGCTTTTACTTTCCCTCGCTTCCAAAGACGATGAAACTCTTTTCACAGCGACGGGAAACGCAGAAGTTTTAGAAAAGGCAAAGCATTTTTTGTCGCAGATTTTTGGCGCGGTTATCGAAAGCGAAAATGAAACGGAAGCGGGAAAAACTTTCACATTTCATTTTGCCAAAGTGTTACCGATTCTCAAAGAAACGCGCGAAGGTTATTTGCCGTATTTGGCGAAGAATGCGGTATTGTTAAACGCACTTGTCTGCGGAAAAAATTTGGAATGCGAAGAACGCAGCCCAGTCCGCTCGGGCTTTGTCGATGTGCTTTCGTATTTCGGCGTGAACATTCAAGTGCAAACTTCGGGCATGCAAGAAATGAGCGAACTCGAACGGCGTTTAGCAAAAGCCCGCGGCATTAAAACCGAACGTCGTACGAAGACGATTATTCAAGAAACAAAAATTCTCACAAGTCGCGATTATTTTGTTCCAGGCGATCCGACGGAAGCGTGTGCGCTTGTCACCCTTTCCATTCTTTCTCCGGTTTTTAAAGGGAAAAAAATCGTCGTCAAAAATGTGCTGATTTCAACAGATCGAGCAGGAGCATTTTCGGCGTTAAAACGCATGGGCGCAAAAATCGATTTCGGTTCTCGGCACGAACGTTACGGCGGCGCTTATGCCGATGTCATTTCGGTTTACGACAAACGACTTTCGGCGCGTCGATTGGCCGAAGATATTCTTTGCACTTGCATCGAAGAATATCCGTTCATCGCTCTCGCAGCGAGCACAGCCGACGGCGAAAGCATTCTCCGCATTCCCGATAGCCTCGCCAAAGAATTGCGTCCGCGCTGTGAAATTCTCGAGCAAAATTTAAAGCAAACGGGAGCATCGATTGGCGTTTATGAAGAAGGCTTAGTTGTCCGCGGCAGAGAAGAACTCGACGCAGGAAATTTCGACGCCGAAAATGATGCGGTATTCGGTCTAATGTTTCATGTCGTAAAACTTTTTTCGCAAGGTGAAACGACGATTGAAAACGAAGGTCAAATCGATTTGATTTTTCCTGGAATCATTGACAAATTAACTGAGATGGCAAAGTCATGAAATTTTCAAAAATCGGCATTGTGGGATTCAAAGGAAAAAGTCCGGAACTGATTAAAGCGTTGGAATTTATTTCGGAATTTGCCGCGAAGCATTTGGACATTTCTTTTTATGCGGTGGATTCGCTCAAAGAAATTCTTCCGCGAAAAATTAAAACCGCTTCGGAGCGGATGCTTCGCAAATGTGATTTGCTTATCGCAATCGGTGGCGACGGCACATTTTTAAGTTCTGCGAGAATTGCCCTCGGCGTTCATATTCCCATTTTAGGAGTGAATGCGGGACGCGTTGGATTTTTAACCGAAACGCCGGTAGAAAGTTTGCCCGATGTTTTGAATGCGCTTTTAGTCGGCGATTTTAGCACGCGCAATCGCATTATGATCGATGCGAAAATTTATCATGGGAAAAAAATAATCGCTTCGGAAACCGTTTTGAACGAAGTGCATGTTCGCGCGCACGCGCCCGAACGCATGGTGAATATCAATGTCGAATATAAAAATCGTCCGTTAACCGAATATTGGGCGGATTCGCTTTTGATTTCGACGCCGACGGGGAGCACCGCTTATAATTTGGCAGCGGGCGGTCCGATTATTTATCCGTCGACGGATGCGTTTGTGTTAACGCCGGTGGCGCCGAGCAGTCTTTCGGTGCGCCCGTTAATTATTTCAACCGATGCGACTTGCCGCGTTTCGTCTGTTGTGAATGCGCCGCTGGATTTAGTTTTTGATGGACGCATTACGCGGGTCATGGACGCGGGCGATTCCGTGGTTTTAACGAAGAGTAAAGATGTGACGACATTTATTCGCATGAAAAATACGGGATTCGTCAATGCGCTCCACGGAAAATTAGGATGGACTGGGAAACCGAAGCTCGCGCAAAAGTGAATTGAAAAAAGCATCGCAATCGCGATGCTTTTCCATTTTTAACCGTGATAAATTTCACAATGAGAACGGAGTGGGAACAGAAAGAACCAGATGTAAACGCTATTTTACAGACTTTTTTTTCGGAAGAGATAAATTATATCCGTCTTCTCTTTGTGAGGTGTTATGAAACACTCTTTTCTTTTTGGATTAACTTTTGCCGCTGCCGTGGCTTCGAGCTTTGCGGCGAATCGCATTGGCCCCGTTAGCCAATACGGTCAATTACAAGCAGGCAAAAATTCTGCGGGTAAAGGTCAAATTTACGGCTCTTGCCCGAGCTATTCGACATCGGGTAGCGAAGTCCAAGTGCAAGGCATGAGCTTGTTTTGGGCAATTGCAAGTGATGTGGGCGCTCCTTACTGGACATCGGATATTGTAGATGGCCTTGTTCAAAAGCAAAATATTCAAATTATTCGTGCGCCGATGGGCGTTGACGAAGATTGGGGCGCAGGCAACTATTTTACAAATACGGGCTACTATCAAGGTTTGATGGATGCCGTCGTGCAAGCGGCAATCGATAACGATATTTATGTGATTATCGATTACCATTCTCATAAAGCTCACGAAAGTGAGCAGAATGCCATAACTTTCTTTAGCACGATGGCGCAAAAATGGGGCAAATACGATAACGTCATCTTTGAAATTTACAACGAACCGAAGGAAACTTCTTGGAACGATATTAAAACTTACGCCGACAAAGTGATTCCCGAAATTCGCAAATATTCAGATAACTTAATTGTCGTCGGAAACCGCAGCTGGGACCAATACCCCAACGAAGCGTTGAATAATCCGATTAACGATAAAAACGTCGCTTATACATTCCATTTCTACGCAGGAACAGGTTCTAGTCAACACGAAATTAGCCGCGAAGGCAGAAATGCGGAGCAAGCGATGAACGGCGGCCTTTCGGTCTTTGTCACCGAATGGGGAAACTCAGCACCAGACGGCGCTGGAAGTGTTGTTGATTCGAGAAGCGCCGCTTGGCTAGATTGGATGAATCAGCATAAACTTTCGGGTGCAAACTGGGCTGTTTCGAATAAGAGCGAAACGGCATCGTATTTTGACGGTTCTGAGTGGAATTATTCCACGAGCGGAAATTGGACGAATACCAATATCTTTAGCAAACTCCCGAAATCTTACACCAAATGCAGCGGCACTGCGGTTAGTTCGAGTTCTGTTGCCACTTCGAGCAGTTCTTCGATGCCCGCAGGTTATACCGATTACATCGATGACTTTGAAGACGGCGATTCGCTTGCCTTTACCGGTGGCATTTGGTACGCTTATACCGATGATGGTGACGACGGTTTATCGACCCTTTCGAACCCGACAACGGTGGATAAAAACGGTGAAAAAGGCTACAAAGTCGTATTTGCTGCCGATAACGGCACGAAGAATATGGCTGGCATCAAAGGCGTAAAGCTTTCTCAAGGTGGTAACACTTACGAACCGTATGTTGCGTTAGGCGTTAAATTGAATGCTGACGAATCTGCATACGATCTTTCGAAATGCTCAACGATTAGCTATAAATATAAAGGCGCAGCGCATAACTTTAAAGCCGAAGACATGGCTGTTGGTGATTATGCTTATCACACCACATCCAAGGCAAATGCCAATAGTTGGACAACTGTCAATATTTCATGGAATCAACTGCTGCAACCGACTTGGGGCGAAGAAGTCACCCTTTCGAAATCTCGTATCAACAAATTCACTTGGGAAATCAAGGGTGACTTGAAAGGAACGCAGCCGACTTATAACTACTTGTATATCGACGATGTGCGTTGCAACGGCATTGCAATTAAACCGGTTTCTTCGAGCTCTTCGGCAAAGTCGAGCTCCAGCGTCGCAAAGTCTTCCAGCTCTTCCGTTAAGTCGAGCTCTAGCGTCGCAAAGTCTTCCAGCTCTTCTGTTAAGTCGAGCTCTAGCGTATCAAAGTCTTCCAGCTCTTCTGTCAAGTCGAGCTCTAGCGTCGCGAAGTCATCGAGTTCTTCCGTCAAGTCGAGCAGCTCGGTGAAATCTTCTTCAAGCGTTTCGACTTCCTATAAGGTAACCGCAGGCAGTTTGAATCAAACAGTTCAAAAGGGAAAATCCATTGAAACGGTTGTGATTGAAAATGTCACCTCGTTCAACCGCGAGTCTTGGAATTTGTCTTCGAACGGAACTTTTGATGTTCAACAGTCTGGTAACAAAGTGACGATTTCGGGTAAAGTCGAAACTTGGGCGCAGGCGACAGAAATTACCGAAAACTTCACGATTAACGGTGAAAAGGTCGCGCTCAATATCAAAGTCTTGAACTTTACTGAAGAATCGAGCAGCTCAGCAATTTCAAGTTCTAGCGAAACATCTTCGAGTAGTTCTGAAATTTCAAGTTCCAGCGAATCTGAAATTTCGAGCAGTTCGGAAGATTCCGAAGCGATTGCTTCGACAGGAACTGCACAGAAACTTTCTGTGGCTGTTGTCGGACGTTCTTTGGAAATCGCAAGCGCTTCGCCGGTGAATGTCACGGTCTTTGATATGCAAGGTCGTTTGATGAAGCAACTTCGCCAAGTGAATGGCGCAATTTCTCTCCAATCGCTTCAAACAGGCTCTTACATTATCCGCGTTCAATCG